>Ga0233427_10004242_pt1 | contig 12052 bp, 12 predicted proteins | sample SI_118_April2016_5_FD_179885 | JGI IMG/M metagenome (GOLD analysis project Ga0233427, IMG submission 179885) | Seawater microbial communities from Saanich Inlet, British Columbia, Canada - SI_118_April2016_100_MG | ecosystem: Environmental > Aquatic > Marine > Inlet | place: Canada: British...
AAACTTGGTGCTTCGCGGGCGATTTTGCTGTCAGGCTTTTCCGTCTCCATGGGGGATGCCGCCGCTGCCGTGAACGCGGTGGAAACCAACCGGGCCCGGGGTAAGATTACTTTTAAGGTCGACCCTGCGACCCAGGCCATTGTCGATGGCTGGCCCAAGACAACCTATTCGGACAAAGCAGGCGCCCTGGGTTTTCCCAGCGACAGCAATATCGAGGACGTGATCGCGGCCTATATTGAAGACGAATTGGATTAGAGGAAGTTATTATGAGTGGACGTCTGGCCGGTAAGCGGGCCTTTATCACAGCGGCTGGCATGGGCATTGGCCGGGCCACGGCGGAAACCTTTCTGCGCGAAGGGGCTCAGGTCATCGCCACCGATATCAATATGGATGCGCTATCTGATCTGAAGCAGGGGGATCTGAAGCATGAGAATGTCATTGTAGAACACCTGGATGCCCGCGATGGTGCCGCCATCGCCGCAGCCGCTGAACGTCATGGGGCCGTGGATATCTTGTTCAACTGCGCCGGTTTCGTGCACAACGGCACCTTGTTGGAGGCCACGGAAGATGAATGGGACTTCGCCTTTGATTTGAACGTGAAGTCCATGTACCGGGTCTGCCGCGCCTTTCTGCCGGCGATGTTGGAGAACGGCGGCGGCAGTATCGTCAACACATCTTCCGTCGCATCCGCCATGAAGGGCATTGTCAGTCGTTGCGTCTATAGCGCTTCAAAGGCCGCCGTCACCGGCCTGACCAAATCCATCGCCGCCGATTATGTGGGCCAGGGGGTGCGCTGCAACGCCATCGCGCCGGGCACTGTCGATACTCCGTCCTTGGGCGATCGCATCAATGCGGCGGATGATCCCGTGCAACAGCGCAAGGATTTCATTGCCCGTCAGCCCATGGGACGTTTGGGCACAGCCCAGGAAGTGGCAAATTTAGTACTGTTCCTGGCCTCGGACGAAAGTGCTTTTTGCACCGGCCAGATTTACACGGTCGATGGTGGCGTCGTAATGTAGTCTTCGCCCACCCGCCCGCCATACCAGAATTCAAATTCACAGGGGATAGATTGACAATGAGTGCAGGAGAACGTTTGCCCGGAACGCCGGTGCCTATGCATAAATGGCCCGGCGCGGGCGGTCTAATGATTGCCGCCGATACCTGGGGTGATCCGAATGGCCCTTTGGTGGCCTTGTTGCATGGTGGCGGACAGACCCGTCATGCCTGGAAGGGCGCAGGCGAGACATTGGGTGCGTCGGGTTATCATGCGGTGGCCTTCGATGCGCGAGGGCATGGGGATTCCGATTGGGAACCCGATGGCGATTATGGTGCCGATCGTATGGTTGAGGATTTGGCCTGCGTCGCAAAAGCGCTGGGTTCTGAAAGCCCGATCCTGGTTGGCGCTTCAATGGGCGGCGGCACCAGCCTGTTGTCCATCGGCACCGACAAGGTGGCTGCCAAGGCACTGGTCCTGGTCGATATGGCTCCGAAGATTGAACCTGCGGGATCCCAGCGCATTCAGGATTTCATGCGCCAAAAGCCCGATGGCTTCGATACTTTGGAAGAGGTGGCGGAGGCCATCGCGAATTATCAGCCGCAACGCAAACGCCCGCGCAATCTGGATGGTCTGGCCAAGAATGTACGCCTGGCGGCAAATGGAAAATACCGCTGGCATTGGGACCCCGCCCGCCTTGGCACCCGTGCCGGCATGTCCGCCTATCGGGAGCGTCTGAGGGAATGTGCCGATACCCTGACCCTGCCGACCTTACTGGTGCGCGGCGGCCTGTCGGATGTGTTAAGCGAAGAGGGCGCGCAAAGCTTTCTGGCGCAATGCCCCCACGCCGAATACGTCTCGGTCGAAAATGCCGCCCACATGGTGGCTGGAGACCGCAATGACATCTTTGCCGATTCAGTGATCGAATTCCTCAGCCGGGCCGCCCCGGTCGGATAAGCTCTCTCTCGATTTTATCGAGATGCCGGTGGTTCAGAATAGCCGCGATACGCTCTAAGCTACAAGATGTTCCAGAATGTTGCCGTCGGGATCAAAGCAGGTTGCCTGCAAGGGGCCGTCGACGCTGGTTCCGGCATCGATGTTAATGCTGTGGGAGGTCGTCCGCATGCCTTTATGGGCGGCATCAAAGCCACGGACGACAAAGCCAAAAGATTCAAATGGCGTCGCCATGGCCTCAAAGCCGGCAGCGTTCCACCAAAAGGCATCATTTTGTTTCTCCAGCGGCCTCGTCATATCAATGCCCGCGCTGACGAATAGCAGTTTACCGTTCGAAGTCGGTGCGGCCGAGGCGAGGCCGTGGAGGAATTCATAATGGCCCGGGTGATCTTGAAATTTTTCCCGGACTTCAGTGGTCCAGCGGGTGGTGACAACCACGCCGGCGCGGAATTTTGAGTGTGCGTCCTTGGCCTCGCCGCCATAGGCCCGTAGGGTCGCTTCGACACCGTGGGCCATCATCCATTGAAAGGTTTCTATGGGTCGCATGGCCCACTGGATTTCCAACAGCTTGACCCACATTTCCTCCTGCGCGCCACGCAGGTGGGTGACCTGGATGCCAGGAAGGTCTTTACGAAAGCGCAACAGCTCGTCAATGGTATCGACGACCTTGCTGCCATAACCCATATAATTGCCCAGATAGACCAAGCAGTCGCCGGGCTGCAGCTTTTCCGCCAGTCCCGCGTGCAAGGCGCACAAAGCATCTGCCTGGCCGAGAATGGCAGGCACAGCCCAGATGCGTTGTGTGGCATTCAACGTAATCAGCATTGTTGCGATCTATCCAGTACAGACAATCCTTATCTTATAGGGCCTGGACGCGAGATATCCAGCCCATGGATGGGAACAATGGTATAAAATCGGCAATATAAAATCACCGTAAAACCATAAAGCGGGGAGGGCGAGATATGACGGACCTACAATTTGGCGTGGTCGGCTGTGCCGGCCGGATGGGCATTAATGTGCTGCGGCAAATCGCGGGCACTAATGGCTGTGCCATTACCGGCGGCAGTGAGCGGCCGGGACATGAAGCGATTGGCCGGGATTTGGGTGAGCTGGCGGGCCTGGAACATCTGGGTCTGGCGGTGGAAGGTGACCCACGGGAAATGTTCGAACGGGCATCCGTGGTGCTGGATTTCACTATGCCTGCCGCGACCCTGGCGCACGCCGCTTTGGCGATTGAGACCAAGACCAATCTGGTCATCGGCACCACGGGGATGACGGCGGCTGATGATGCGGCAATCGCCCAGGCGGCGGAAAAAATCGCCATTATGCGCGAAGGCAATATGAGCCTGGGCGTCAATGTTCTGGCGCAGTTGACCAAGCAGATGGCCAGAATGCTGGACGATGATTTCGATATCGAAGTGGTTGAGATGCACCACCGCTATAAGGTTGATGCACCGTCCGGGACGGCGCTGATTTTGGGCCGGGCCGCCGCGATAGGCCGGGGCGTGGATCATGACGCGGTCGCCATAGGTGGCCGTTATGGCATTACCGGTGAAAGGCGCAAGGGCGACATCGGTTATGCCTCCCTACGGGGCGGCAATGTGGCGGGCGAGCATACGATTGTTTTTGCCGCCGATGATGAGCGGCTGGAGCTGACCCATAAGGCGACGGACCGGGCGATTTTTGCCCGTGGCGGTGTCCGTGCGGCCCGCTGGCTGGCGGACAAGGAACCCGGGCTGTATGGCATGGCCGATGTACTGGGGCTGTAACTTAAGTACGCCCAATGCGTCTGAGGGCACGGCGCAGGGCGGCGGCAAAGCTTTGCCGCTCATCCGGGGCCAGGAAACGCCCCAGGCGGACAATCTTCCCGTGCGAGGTTACAACCACACTGCCATGGCTACCGACATCTTCTGTTTCCTCAACCTCTTCCCGGACCCGGACCCAATAAGGCTGAAACGTCCAGCGCCGTTGCCGGCCACTCGGTTGGGTGCGATTGATGGACAGCGCCTCAGGCGACAGGGTGACAGTCTCCCGCAGCTGGGCCGCGCGATAACTAAGGCGGAATGCCAGATAAATGGCGGCCACGTCCAGGCCCAAAAACCCCAGTACGGGCCAGGCCCCCTGCAGGAAAAAGCCGACGCCGACGACCAAGGAAAACAATCCGATAAAGGCCATAAGGATGCGAAAACCCCGTGGGCTCAAACTGCGGTTGGGCCGCAGCTCCGCATCGAACAGCAGGCCGCCTTCGCTCTCGCCAATGTCAGGTGCATTTTCAATCCCCATACCGCGCAGTCTAACCCATGAAAAAGGCTAATATCGAGACCTTCTTTGCCCGCCTGCAGGCCGCTGATCCGGAGCCTAAGGGAGAATTGAATTATTCCAATACCTATACCCTGTTAGTCGCCGTGGTGTTATCTGCCCAGGCCACGGATGTGGGTGTAAACAAGGCCACGAAGGCACTGTTTGAGGCAGTGGACAATCCTGCCGACATGGTTGCCTTGGGTGAGGCGAAGTTGAAGCAGCACGTGCGCACCATCGGCTTGTTTAATACCAAAGCCAAGAATGTTATCGCCTTGAGCCGGCGTCTGTTGGATGAATATGGCGGCGAAGTGCCGGAAACGCGGGAAGAGCTGGAAACCTTGCCCGGCGTAGGCCGCAAGACCGCCAACGTGGTCTGCAACATCGCCTTCGGCCAGCCGACCATCGCCGTGGACACGCATCTGTTTCGCCTTGGCAACCGCACGGGGCTGGCACCTGGCAAGACGCCGTTGGAGGTGGAGAAAAAATTCGTGAAACGGATACCGAAAACATACCTTCTCCACGCCCACCATTGGCTGATCCTGCATGGCCGCTACGTCTGTAAGGCCCGTAAGCCCGATTGCCCGACCTGTCTTGTCAACGATGTCTGTAGCTATAAGGCGAAGACGACGGTTTAATGAACCAACCATAAGTTTTAGTAAACCAATCTCATGATATGTAGCGCTATTCGGCGTTTCCCGGTATTTGTAATGTTTTGATAACCATTTTGTCGCTATTTGGGCAAACCAGACAAAAAGGATTAAGCCTTCATGACGCGTGGAGTGCCTGTCAAGATAGCCATCATTGCGATATTCATCGCCGTATTCATTGCCGTAATCATATTTGCCCTTGATCTTGCTCTACCCGCTGGCGTGGCTGGCGGTGTCCCATATGTTCTGGTCATATTACTGGGAATATGGTTGCCAAGCCCTCGCTATGTCATTGGCCTGGCCTTGATCTGCACTGTCTTGACCATCCTTGGCTATCTGCTATCGCCCGCAGGGGGCGTTGCTTGGATGGAACTTGCCAATCGGGGACTGGCGCTGGTTGTGATCTGGATCAGCGCGTCTTTGATACTTCAGCTATTAGGCAAAGATCAATCGCTAGGGCAAAGCAATACCCATTTCGACGACCTGATCAAAGGTTCGGTGCAAGGCGTCCTCATTCACCGAAATTTTAAGCCACTCCAGGTCAATCAGACCTGGGTCGAGATATTTGGTTTCTCTTCGGCAGATGAAGTTCTTGCCCTGGACAGCATCCTCGAGCTGTTTCCCAGTGATGTGCAGAAGGAATTTCAAGGTTACACGGCGGCGCGTCAACGTGGGGAGAGTATTCCTGGCCGCTATGAGAACGAGGCCATTCGGCGTGACGGTAGAACCATATGGCTCGAAAGCATTGCACGTGAGGTCGATTGGGCCGGCGAACCCGCCATACAGGCTGTGGTCACCGACATTACGGAGAAGAAGAGAATCGAAGACGAGCTTTTGCATAACCAAGAATATCTAGAGGCGACAGTCGCGGAACGGACGCGGGAACTGCATCTGATCACTGAAAATTTGCCTGTCACGATCACGCGCCTGGATATGGAATCGCGATACCTCTTCGTCAACCAGCAAGCGGAACAGTGGTTCAATCAAGGTGCGGACCAAATTCTGGGGAAGACAGTTAGAGACGTGCTTGGAGAAGCCGCCCATGAAACATTGACGTCCTCACTCAACCAGGCTTTCGCTGGAGAGCTGGAAACCGTTGAGGAGGAGGTGACATATCCAGATGGTATCACGCGTTTTGTTGAATTATCCTACGTGCCCGATACTGACCTCGACGGAAACGTCCAGGGGCTCTTTGGTCTGGCCGTCGATGTCACTCAGCGCAAATTGGTGGAAATAGAAAGCAAGGAAAACGCAAGGCGGTTCCGCGATTTTTCCGAAACGGCGTCCGACTGGTCCTGGGAGATGGATGCGGACCTACGGTTCACTTATATGTCGGATTCATTTGCCGAAGTTTTTGGCCGGCCTGCCGAGACGTCCATGGGCAAAACGAGAGAGGATATCTATTTCGAGATTATCGATTCCAGCACACCGGAAGAAAAGCAAAAATGGCATCAGCACTTCGCCGACCTTAGGGCCCGCCGGCCATTTAGAAATTTCACCCAGCGCTGGACGACACCGGCGGGCGAAACTCGATTTATCCTCAATAGTGGTAAGCCTTATTTCGACAGGAGCGGTAATTTTGCCGGCTATCGAGGAACCGGATCCAACATTACCGAAAGCGTGCTGGCCGACCAGGCGCTGCATGAGACCGCAGAACAACTTCGTCTGCTAACCAATGCCTTGCCGGTCGCAATCATATATGTCGATACAGGGGGCCGTTATCAATTCGCCAACCAGATGGCGGAAGATTTGGTCAACCTGCCGGATGGCAGCATCGTTGGCCGGGATCAACGCGAGGTCCTGGGTGATGAGATGTACCGGCCTTTAGAGCCTTACGTCCAGGCCGCGCTGGCTGGTGAGACACAAAATTTTGAGAACCGGGTAAGCTACCCTGATGGCACCACTAGAGATATGGAATTCACCTATGTGCCACATCTGGGACCGCAGGCTGGGGTTTTAGGTTATTTTACCTTGGGTGTGGATGCCACCGAAAGGCACGCATTGGAAGAACGTGTTCGGCAAGCGCAAAAGATGGAGGTTGTAGGTCAGCTCACTGGTGGCATCGCCCATGAATTCAACAATTTACTGCAGGTTGTCGCCGGCAATGTCTCATTATTGCAGGACGATGCTCCGCCCGCGTCGGACACTGGCCGGCAACTTGAGGCGATTGACCGGAATGTGACGCGTGGGGCCGAACTAACCGACCGCCTGCTGTCGTTTTCGCGCAAACAGCCTCTGGCGCCAAGAATGCTGGACATCGATAAGACACTGACGGAGATGCGGGGCCTGCTGGGGCAGACCCTGGGCGAGACGATTGAGGTAAAGGTCGAACTAACAGCTGATATCTGGGCAGCGGAGGCCGACGCCGGTCAGTTGGAGAATGCCCTGCTGAATTTGGCGCTGAATGCCCGTGATGCGATGCCGGGCGGCGGCCTCATCAAACTCTCCGCCGAAAACGCCTCGCTCGACGAGCAGACGGCTGCGATGCACGAGGGGGTGGTCCCAGGTGACTACGTAGTGCTGAGCGTGACAGATACCGGCAGCGGCATGACACAGGAGGACATCAGCCATGCCTTTGAGCCGTTCTTCACCACCAAGGATGTCGGCAAAGGCACCGGGCTTGGCCTCAGTATGGTTTATGGTTTCGCCCAGCAGTCGGGGGGCTTTGCCAAAATCGAAAGTACGGTAGGACAAGGCACGACCATGTACTTGTATCTGCCCCGAATGGCGCAAGCCGAGGGCGCTGCTGCTGTTGCCCCGGCTACGCGCCCGGACACTGCGTCGAGAGGTAACGGCACCATTCTTCTGGTGGAGGATAATATGGATGTCCGGCAGTCGTTGGGCGGCCAGCTCATGAGCCTCGGTTACCGGGTGATTGAGGCGGAAGATGGCTCTGGTGCACTGTCGGTACTGTCTAATGGGCCCCAGATCGATCTATTGTTCACGGATGTCGTCATGCCTGGTGGGATGAGCGGCATCGAGTTGGCGCGTCGTGTATTGCTGCATTGGCCTAACCTGAAAATTCTCTATACCACCGGTTACGCCGAGGATATCGTTGCCAAAGCAGGAACATTGCAAGATGACGCCATCATGCTGCGCAAACCCTACGACAAAATCCAACTCGCCGCAGCGATTGCGCAAATACTAAAATGATTTCAGAGGCAAGCGCCATTCGCTTTCTCCGCCACCATGACGTATCTCTGAACCAGGACACTAGTAGGTCGCCCTGCCGCCAGAGAGATCGAAGACGCCGCCTGTGGAGAAGCTGCAATCTTCTGAGGCCAACCAGGCAACCAGCGAGGCTGCCTCCGCCGTCTTGCCAAGACGTCCCATGGGGATGCGGGACAGCATATAGTCCACATGTTCCTGGGTGAGTTGGTCAAAGATCGCGGTACGAATGGCGGCGGGTGTAATGCAGTTGATCAGAACGCCTGCCTCTGCCGTTTCCTTGGCCAGGGATTTGGTCAAGCCGATCACGCCGGCCTTGGCGGCGGAGTAAGCACAGGCGTTAGGGTTGCCTTCCTTCCCGGCAATGGAGGCGATGTTGATAATGCGGCCATAGCCATTGCCCAGCATGTGCTGCAGGACGCTTTGGCAACATAGGAAAACTGCGTCCAGGTCCAGGTTGATCACGGAACGCCATTCTTCGAAACTGTATTCCCAGCTTTTCTTGGCCGGTCCCGTGATGCCGGCATTGCAGACCAGAATGTCAATTTTGCCAAAGGTCGCCAGGGCATTGTCCCGTGCCGTGGCAACCTGGCCTGGGTCGGTGACATCAACCATGGCACCTTGCAGGCGGTCGCCGACATCATTGGCAGACAACATTTTGTCCAGATTTTTTTGACTGATGTCCCACATCAAAACAGAGGCACCAGATGCTAGAAAACGTTCGGTAATGGCCTGGCCAATGCCGTCGGCACCGCCGGTGACAATGGCCGAGCGAGCGTTCAGATCAATATTGTTCATGTCTCTGCTCCTAAAGCCTCAACGTTTGTCGCGCACAAAGGGGAAAATTTCCGTGAAATCGGCACCAGGCTCGGCGGCGGTAAAGCGCTGCCAGATCGGCAGCAGGTTGGTGCTTATAGTATCCGCCGTGCCTGCGGAGGCAACGTTTTCCACGTACAGGCTGATGTCTTTTAAATACAAGGTGTTGAGGAATTCGGCATCGTAGGTTTCGGTCAATATGCGATTGGGGAATTTATCGGATGAGGCTGTGTTCTGTCCCGATGAAACATTCAGGACGTCCAGCATGGTCGACATCTCCAACCCCTGGGTCAGGCCAAAGGCAATAGCCTCGGACGTCGCCGTCAGGGCCAGACCGGAGAGGTAATTGTTCAATAGCTTCATGGCCTGGGCCTGCCCCGGTGCCTCGCCCACATGGAAAGGTCTTTTCGACATGGCTTGCAGGACTGGCGATAGCGCCTCGAATTCAGCTTTTGGCCCGGCGAACATCAAGGCGATGGTGCCGGCAGCGGCACCCGCAATACCGCCTGAAACGGGTGCGTCCATGTAGGCCAGATCAGACCCCGCCAGGCGGCTGTGCACCGCCTTTGCCGCCGCCACACCAATGGTCGAGGTGTCAATAATCGTGGAAACCGCGCGCTGGTTGGTCTCGATAATTTCCTCGGCGACAGAGGCGGAAATAGCCCCATTGGGCAGGCTGAGAATAATAACCTCAGCCTTCGCGGCAACCGCCCCGACCGAGGCGGCTATAGCGGCGTCCTTGGGCGCGCGTTCCTTTGTCCCCGCCACATCAAAGCAAATCATGGGAAAGCCCGCAGCAGCCACATTGGCGGCCATGCGGTTGCCCATGGCACCAAGGCCGATAAAGCCAATCGTTGGTTTCTGATCAGTGGTCATAATTATTTGCCATCCTTCTCATCCAGGACCCTGCGCGCGATGCGAAAGGCTTCCACGCCCGCCGGCATGCCGCAATAGATGGTGATTTGCTCCAACACCGCGCGCAATTCATCTTGTGTGCAGCCATTGTTGATGGCACCGCGGAAATGCAGCTCGAACTCCTGCCCTCGTCCCAGCGCCGCCAGCATGGCAAGATTGATGAGTGAGCGGGTCTTTTTCTCCAACGCCTCGTCACCCCAGACGCCGCCCCAGGCATACTCCGTCACCATTTCCTGGAAATGGCGGTTGAAGTCCGTGACATTGTTGACGTTGCGGTTCACATAGTCTTCGCCCAAAACCTCTTTTCTGATGCGTAGACCTTTTTCGTATAATTCTTTGTCCATTTTTGCCCCGTCTCTTGAACTGTGTTTAAAATATCTGCCGCATCTTACGCTTAGGGCAATTGATCTGACCAGCACTCTGCCCCATTCTGTAGCGAGAAAATTTAATCGGGAGGGACGAATGGGACGCGTAGCAGACAAAGTAGCATTGGTTACAGGCGGCGCATCGGGCATCGGGCGGGCTACGGCGGAATTATTGGCGCAGGAAGGTGCCATGGTCGTTATCACGGATGTGCAGGATGAAGGCGGGCAGGAGACCGTTGCGACCATAGAGGCGGCAGGCGGCAGGGCGGCCTATCACCACCACGATGTGACGGACGAGGGGGATTGGAAGAAGATCATCGCCGAGGTGATTGAGGCGCATGGCAAACTGGACATCCTGGTGAACAACGCCGGCGTTGGCGGCACCGGCATCCCGGTTGAAGAACTGCCCCTGGAGGCCTGGCGCAACACAATGTCCGTCAACCTTGATGGTGTCTTCCTGGGCGTGAAGCATGGCGTCGGTGCCATGAAAGACAATGGCAGTGGTGGCGGCAGTGGCGGCGGGGGCGGTTCCATCATCAATACCTCCTCCGTCCTGGGCTTTGTCGGATTGCCCCATACGGCGGCTTATACGGCATCGAAAGGCGGCGTTCGATTATTGACCAAGGCGGTTGCCATCGAATGTGCGGCCCGGGGGTTGAATATCCGGGTTAATTCGGTTCATCCGGGCTTTATCGATACGCCGATGGTCGGCGGGGCCATTCAGCGCGGCGGGCCGGAGCGGCGGGAAGCGATCCTGAAATCTCAGCCTACAGGCGAAATGGGACGGCCCCAGGATATTGCCGAGGGTATTCTGTATCTGGCATCTGATGCCGCGCGGTTCGTAAGCGGTACGGAGCTGGTCATCGACGGCGGCTATTTGGCTCGTTAGAGCAAATTAAGGGAAGAAGATTATGAGCGGACCTGAAACATACGAACTATTCGCCATTCGGTACGGTAGTGTTGCCGGACGGTTGCGCCGCGACAATTTCATCATCGCGCCTGACCACCCCGCGGACCCGCATGATGGTCCCATGCCGCTGGATTATTTCGTCTGGGCCATTGTTAACGAAAACCGTACCATCGTTGTCGATACCGGCTTTGAGTATTCCGAGGCGGAAAAACGCGGGCGGAAGATCACCCGATTACCACGGGATGGGTTGGAAATCATCGGCATCAATGCCGACACGGTGGAAGATGTGATCATCACTCATTTACACTATGATCATGCCGGCACTCTGGATGATTTTCCCGCCGCCCGCTTTCATCTCCAGGAAAGTGAGATGAACTACGCCACCGGCAAGCATATGTGTCATGCGCCCTTTGGCCATGCCTATGCGGCCGATCATGTCTGCACCATGGTCCGGCGGGTCTTTGATGGGCGGGTGGTTTTCCATGACGGCGATCGGGAAGTCGCGCCGGGCATTTCGGTACATTGGATTGGCGGCCATACGGCGGGTGTGCAATGCGTCCGTGTGCTGACCAAACGGGGCTGGGTGGTTTTGGCCTCTGACGCGTCACATTTCTACGAGAATATGGAAGGCATTGCGCCGTTTCCCATCGTTTATTCCGCAGCCGATATGGTGCAGGGGTATAGCAAAATGCGCGATTTGGCCGACAGCAGCAAACATATTATCCCCGGCCATGACCCCCTGGTCATGCAACGCTATCCAGTGGCGCAATCAGGTCAGCAGGATGTTATTCGCCTGGATGTCGCACCGAAAGATTAGTGCCGGGAATTAGTATTGATGAGCCGTATGCCGGGCTTCAGGGGCCGCGTTGGAATGGGATTCCTGTGCCACAACAACCGTGGCGCCAAGCAGCAACAGAAAGGCAAACGCGACTTTGGTCCAGCGGCGGTCGGTTTGTCTATCCTGGTTGGCGGTGTGGTTAAC
>Ga0233427_10004243_pt1 | contig 12041 bp, 11 predicted proteins | sample SI_118_April2016_5_FD_179885 | JGI IMG/M metagenome (GOLD analysis project Ga0233427, IMG submission 179885) | Seawater microbial communities from Saanich Inlet, British Columbia, Canada - SI_118_April2016_100_MG | ecosystem: Environmental > Aquatic > Marine > Inlet | place: Canada: British...
AAGGTAGAAGGTAGATTTTTGGAAGATGATGATACAAACAAACTTGCAGTTATTGCTCCATCATCTACTGTGAATATTATCAAGGATTACAAATTAGTTGAAAAACGTCATCTTTCACTTCCAAATCAAATAGAGCGAATTTTCAGATGCTCAAATCCAGATTGCATTACTAATAGCCAAGAACACATAGAGTCTACAATGGAAGTCATAGACAAGGAACAATTAGTACTAAAGTGTAGATATTGTGGAAGAGTTTTAGACGTTAATGATCTAAGATACCAAAAAAAGAATTAAAAAATTTCAAAAAATTATTTTTTTGATTATTGTCCTAAGATAATGAACATCATGACGATACCGTAGATTGCAATTGATTCTACCATTCCGATGAAGATGAACACTTTAGACTGTAATGCTGGGTTTTCAGTAATTACTGCTAGACCTGCACTACCAACATAACCTAAACCAATTCCTGCACCCATTGCTGCAAGACCAAATGCTAGACCTGCACCGATTAATTTTGAACCGTCACCACTACCAGAAGAAGCTCCTTCTTCAGCAGCATGTGCAACGCCGGTTAGTCCTGTAAATGAAACTGCGATGATTGCAAGTAAGAATATTGAGAGTGGTCTCATTTTCAATTTTTGAATTCTAGTAACCATATTTAAACCAACACCTAATTTTATCAGATCTTATCCAGAGTTTTCTTTTTTACAGATTGAAGTTTATCTTTAATTATTTTTGCAGAAGTTTCATATTCTTGATCTAAAGTTTTTTTAGAATTTTCAAGTAATTTTTTAATTTCATTTTTTGCCATTTACTGTCTTTTCTCCATTGAAGCCTTCACTTTTTTTAATCTTGCGAATTCTTCTCTTTCTCTTTCTTCCAATGTGGCAAGTATAAATCGAACTCTTTGTTTGTATTGAGGAATAATTACATTTTCTAAAGCGTTTAGCAGTTTTTGTGTTTTTTCAAGTGCTTTTGCAAGACTAAATATTGAGTTTTCATATTCAGCAGCCTTACAAATTTTTGGAAGTAAATCTTTGATGAGTTTTGCACCACGATCAATTGATGCATTAGTATCTGCAAATCCATAAGGAATTGACTTTGTATCTTTTTCAGTTACAGTTAACACAGGAATAGTTACATCTACTACACGTTTTACATCAGATTGTACCTCCATAACAGCAGGTGTTGATTGAGCCACAGAATCAACTGTTGCCACACCTAAGGAGAGATATGATTCGTTAACTGATTCGTAAATTTCCTGTAAAGGTTCCCAGATTCCACCTCTAGTTTTTTGGGCTTCAGAAATCATTTCTTCAATATTTTTTAGTAAAACTTTCCGTTTATCATCTAAAATTTTCTGTACCATTGAAGCGACTTGGTTAGAACGTTTGTACTTGAATAACTCAATCTTTGTTGCTGTGACGTTTTGTCCAAATGACATTAGAATTATTCCTTGTAATATTGTTCTACGTATTTGTCTTTAACTTTGGTTAATTCATTCTTTGGAAGTTTTGAGACGCAGCTCCATTGTAATCCTAATGTTTCCTCAATGGTTCTTTCTTCGTCAATTGCTTGTGTTAAGAATTTCTTTTCAAATTCATCACCAAAGTTCATGTAATTAAGATCAACTGGAGTAAGTCCTGCTTTTCCTACAATTCCTGCAAGTGCTCTAACTTCTTGAGCACGAGAATATGCATCATAATTTTGATTTGAAATTTCTTGATGATCAGCACGTGTACTTCCTTCACCAATTCCATCTTTCATAATTCGACTAAGACTCATCAAGATGTTAATTGGAGGATAAACTCCTTGTCTAAATAAATCACGTCCAAGTACCAACTGTCCTTCTGTAATGTATCCAGTAAGATCTGGAATTGGATGAGTAATATCATCAGATGGCATTGTTAAGATAGGTACTTGTGTTACGCTTCCTTTTTTGCCTTTTAATCGTCCTGCTCTTTCATAAATTGTGGAAAGGTCAGTGTAAAGATAACCAGGATAACCTTTTCTTCCCGGTACTTCTTCTCTTGCTGCACTAATTTCACGAAGTGCTTCTGCGTAGTTTGTCATATCAGTAAGAATAACTAATACGTGCATTCCTAAATCATATGCAAGATATTCTGCTACAGTTAATGCTACTCTAGGTGTGATAATTCTCTCAATTGCAGGATCATCTGCGAGATTCAAAAATAGTACACTTCTTTTGAGTGCACCAGATTCCTCTAAACTTCTTTTGAAATATTCTGCTTCACTGTATTGCACACCAATTGCTGCAAAGACTACAGCAAAGCTATCATCAGTTCCAATAATTGCTGCTTGACGTGCAATTTGTGCAGCCAAAATATTGTGTGACATACCGGAGCCAGAAAATATTGGGAGTTTTTGTCCTCTTACTAAAGTAAGCATTCCATCAATTACAGAAACCCCAGTTTGAATGAAATCTTTTGGATATTCTCTTTGTTCAGGATTCATTGGTGCGCCGTTAATATCTAAAAATGAATCTGCAACCGGTTCTGGCAAACCATCTTTTGCTCTTCCTAAACCATCGAAAACTCTACCAAGCACTTGTTCTGATACAGGCATTTCCATAACTTTACCAACAAATTTTGCATTTGTTCCAGATACAGAAAGACCCGTTGTTCCTTCAAAGACTTGCACAACTGCTTTACCGTTTCCAACTTCTAAGACTTTACCTAGACGTTTTTCACCTTCAGTTGTTTCAATCTCTACAAGTTCATCAAATGCTGCATTGTCAACACCATCAACAATTACAAGTGGTCCTTTAATTTCAGCAATCTTGCTGTATTGAACTCCACCTTGATTACTCAATTTTGAACCTTTACTCCTGTAACACTTTTGAATTGTTCTTCCATGTCATTTCCTATTTTATCTAATTTATCCATCTCATCATCTTTGACATCCATTCTTGCTTTCAGTAACAATGAGATCACATCCATAGAACGAATGTCAGCTAGTGATGCACCATCTTTTAGCGCTTGTTGACCTTTATTGTAAAAGTCAACTTGTAATTTCATTAATTTGAACTGTTTTTCAGGACTGCAGTAAGTATCGACATCATCAAAAGAGTTTTGCTGTAAGATTCCAATTTTTACCATTCTTGCAACTTCAAGAATTAATTTTTCTTCATCTGGAAGTGCTTCAGGTCCTAACAGTTTAACGATTTCTTTTAGTGTATCTTCTCTTTGTAAGATTCCATATGTTTGACTTCTAATATCCAACCAATCTTTACTAATATTTTCTGACCACCATTTTGCGATATCTGCAAGATATCCAGAATATGAGTTCATCCAGTTAATTGATGGATAATGTCTTGAGTATGCTAAACTGGCATCTAAAGCCCAGAATGTTTTGATAAATCTCATCGTATGTGTTGTGACTGGTTCTGTAAAGTCACCGCCAGATGGAGATACTGCACCTACTAGAGATACAGAGCCATCTCTTTCAGGAGAACCTTTTGCTTGAACACGTCCTGCTCTTTCATAAAATTCTGCTAATCTTGATGCAAGATATGATGGATAACCTTCTTCAGCAGGCATTTCTTCTAATCTTCCTGACATTTCACGAAGTGCTTCTGCCCATCTGCTTGTAGAATCTGCTACAAGTACAACGTCATAACCCATATCACGATAATATTCTGCAATTGTTACACCAGTGTAGATACTTGCTTCTCTTGCTGCTACAGGCATGTTACTTGTATTTGCAACAAGTACAGTTCTGTCCATAAGTGGTTTTCCGGTTCTTGGATCTTTGAGTTCTGGGAACTCAACAAGCACCTCAGTCATCTCGTTTCCTCTTTCACCACAACCAATGTAGACTACAACTTGAGAGTCAGCCCATTTTGCAATTTGATGAAGTGTTACGGTTTTACCAGTGCCAAATGCTCCTGGAATAGAACCAGTACCACCTTTTGCTAATGGGAAAAATGTGTCGATAACTCTCTGACCAGTAAGGAGTGGAACAGTCGGATCATATCGTTTGAGATAAGGTCTTGGTTGTCTTACAGGCCATTTATGCCACATCATTAGTGTTGATGATTGACCATCTTTTTCTACAGTTGCAATTTCTACATCTAAATTATAATCTCCTTCCGAAACAATTTTTGTAATTTTTCCACCTTTGTGATCTGGCGGAACTAAAATTTTATGTTCAATTAATGATGATTCTGGAACAACTCCAATAATATTTCCGGCTTCAACTTCATCGCCGACTGCAACAGTTGGGCTAAAGTGATACTCTTTTGTCATGTCAACAGGAGTGGTTGTTATTCCTCTACCAATGAATGAGCCTGATTTTGCGGCTAAATCTTTTAGTGGTCTTTGAATTCCATCATAAATTTGACCAATAATACCAGGTCCTAGAAAAACACTGAGAGGGTTTCCAGTACCAACTACTGGTTCGCCAGGTTTTAGACCACTTGTTGATTCATAAACTTGAATAAATGCTACATCACCTGTAAGACGAATTACTTCACCGATTAATTTTGATTCACCAACTGATACAGTCTCATACATTTTTGCGTCGGACATACCATCAGCTTTTACTGCGGGTCCACTAATCCATACAATTTTACCTTGTGCTACCATATCAATTACCTAAGTTGAATTGTGCTGCAATATCTTTTCTAATTAAAGGTTTCAATAATTCAATTCTTGCATCGATTGTATTATCAAAACTCATAGAACCATCTTTTGAAGTTACTTTTACTCCACCCATACAATCAATTAGATCGTTTGATAGTTCTGCTCCAGAAATATTTGATACAGCTGATTGAACTACATCCCTATCCTTAGAATTTGTGAAAACTATAACGTCACTAGTATCTAGTGCAGAAGTTGCTTCAGTAAGTAATTTTGTGATTAAAGTTGAATATTCGGAATTTCTGTCCATATTTGAAATTTTTTCTTTTGCTTTTTCTAAGACCTTATCAACAGATTCTTGTACAATTAAAAGAGATTTGTTTCTGGCTTCTAGATCTGCGCTTCCAACGATCTGTTTTTCAATTTTATCTGCTTCTTTTTTGCCATCAGAAATGATTTTTTCATACTCCTCTTCAAGCATTGGAAGAGAGTCAGAAAGTGTTTTTTGTGCATCTGTAAGTGAATTTTTCAGACTTTGTGAAAATTCAGATGAATTTCGCTCTAAAACTTGATCGATGGTAGATTCTAAACCAGAATTAGAAGTCAATGCATGCCGTTTTAAAGAATTGAATTTTAATGTTGGGGTTTTGGAAAGATTTTAAACATACACGTTTCACAACATCGATATCTTGGTAGTAGCAGATCTTAAAATTGGTACAATTATTTTGCCTAGATCGGAGACACCTGAAATTGTTTCTAGATTAACAGAATTTGAGTGGTTTCATAAAATCGACTCAAATTCAGAGACGGTTACACCTGAAATCGATGATATTTTACTAAAAGCACAACAAACGTTCCAAGAAGTTGACGAGGTTATCAAGGGATTAGGAATCCCAAGAGAAGTTGGAATGATGGAAATTTTGTTTAAAGGAACGGTTTTCAAAAAACAGAATCAGGAACTAGACGAACTAGAAAAAATGGTAGATGATGTAACAAAAAAGGCACCAGGAATGATTGATGCGCCTGCTAAATTACTCAAAGAGCAAGAAGAATATAAAAAAGAGATCAATGAATATACAACACTAAAAGATACACTAGAAGTAGTAAAGAAGCTAAATATCGATCTTACTGGATTTGGACTGATGAAGCAATTTTACACAAACTTGTTCATCGTTCAGACAAAAGATATTGATGAGATTAGACGAACCTTAGACAATATTACAATTAACCAATATGATTTGAACACAAAAGAGGAATCTGCAATAATGATTATTGCAGATGTTGCAAATTTGGATAAGATTCTCAAAGTTATGCGCAGTTTTAACGCAAACCCATTTTCTATTCCAGAAGGAATGGATCAAATTCCTACAATAGCATATGCAACTGCAGAATTAAAGATTAAAGAATTTGAAGAAAAGCACAAAAAAGTCACAAAAGAACTTGCAAAAATGACAGCAAAGATTAGAGGAGAGATACTAACTTTGCACGAAAGAGCACAAGTTGCAAAAGATATTTTAGAATTATTAAGAAAACCTGGTGGAACAAAAAACTTTGCAGTAATTCAAGGATATATTCCAAAAAAAATGGAAAAGAAATTCAAAGATACTACAAGTAAATGGATGTCTGTTGTAGAAGATGTCTCTGATCCGGAATTAGTAAAAAAGAAACCAACACTTTTTGATAACAAAATTTTTGTAAGAACATTTGAGGTAATCACACAAAGTCAAGGAATTCCAAAGAGAGGCGAATCAGATCCAACACCAATGATTGCATTGATGTGGCCAATATTTTATGGATTAATGTTTGCAGATGTTGGTCACGGATTATTACTAATGGGATTAGGTTTAGTTTTCAAGTTAAAGGGACAGGGAAATCTTTCTAGATGGGGAATGCTAATTGCAATCTCCGGAGCATCTGCTGCTATAGCGGGTGTTGGAACAGGAGAGATGTTTGGATTCCATATTGATCATATTCAACCATTTGAAGGAATTTTAGAAGAAGGTGGTGCATTACATTCAGTTTCATGGCTAGTTGGAGCAATTAGCGTTGCACAACTAGACTTTGAACAAGTAATTATGATTCTAAAGGTTTCATTATTTTTGGGAATAATTCACATTCTTTGGGCGTTCGCGTTACACATCAAAAAATTGTATCAGGATGGACACAAAACCACTATGTTTACAGAAGCAATTCCAAATGTTACACTTTACGGCGGAATAGTTGTAATCATGATGTGTGCAATCGGTTCAGGTTATGATGTAATGAACATGTATTCAAAAATACATACAGAGGCGGTTCCATGGGTTACTGTTTTCTTAGGAGATTGGGCACAAGTTTGGATTATTACAAGAATTGCAGGAATCATAGTTATTGCATCAATTGTAGTAATGATGATTGGCGGATTAAAACATATCAAAGCACATCCAGAAGAAGGAGGAAGTCCCGCAAACGTCTTCATGGAAGTTTTACTTGGAAAAAGTGTAGAGTGTCTTGCACATACAATCAGTTATGCTCGGCTTGGAATCATGTTGCTTGTACATGCGGCATTATTACTTACGGTAAATAATTCATTTGCATCATTAGGTGGTGCAGAATCTCCAAGTGCACTAGTATTGCTCATTGGAGGAAATATCGGAATCATGATGATTGAGGGATTAATTGTATACATCCAGTCTCTAAGACTTCACCTATACGAATTTTTCACAAAATGGTATGATGGTGGTGCACCACCATTCAAACAAGTAGTGCCAGAAATGTTCTACAACCAATTCAAGTGGAATAGAAAATAATCACTATCTATTTTTCTATAGGAAGTTTTAGATTATTTCCCCATTCGCCCCAAGAGCCCAAGTAAACTTTGACATTTTTGAATCCAATCTTTTTCAAAGAAAGATAGCTGTTTGCTGCACGATATGCACCTTGACAGTAAGTTACAATTGGATATTCTTTGTCCATCGTATAGAGAGATTCTAATTCAGAGTCAGATTTTAGTTTTCCAGAATCATCAAGATTGTTATTCCAGTCTATATTTTTTGCAGTTGGGATATGACCACCACGTGCTGCTCTAGGCATAGTTCCATCAAATTCATCAGGAGAACGAGCATCAATTATCGTAACTTTACCAATATTTTCATTTAATTCTTCAAATCCAATTATGATTGAAGGATTAATTGGGGTTGTAAGATTCGTTGGCTTGTAAATAGTAGATTCTGTTTGAGTGGGAAGATTTTCTTTAGTCCATTTTGAAAGACCGCCATCTAGCATTTGGACATCTGGATGTGAAAAGTATAGACACATCCATACGCCTCTAGCTGCAAGCATTCCAGATGAATGATCATAAAAGATGATTTTTTTATTTTCATCAATTCCTGCATATGAGAGAATCTTTCTCATGTGTTCACCAAAACTCACTAATCCTTTTTGAGAGGTATCAGCCCAATGAAATGAGAATAGATCTAAACTGACAGAGCCAGGAATGTGTCCTTTAGAATAGTCCTTGTAGGAACGTGCATCTAGAATCAGAACAGAATCATCTTGATAGATTTTTTTCAGATCTTGAGATGAAATAAACATGAGATGAATTTTTCATTGTACAATAAAAGTTAGTTTAGCATCCGCTGTTTGGTAAATTTAAAAAAAGAAAAAAAGAAAAGTTTTTTTCTATTCGTTTACGTATGCTCTTTCACCGTTTTGTGAGAGATCGAGTCCAATTTCCTCCTCTTTTGGAGTGACTCTGATTCCTCCAGGCCATACTGCATCCATAATCTTGAAGATTATAATGGATATACCAAATGCATATGCAATTGACATTCCTGCAGCAACTATTGAAATTGCTTGTTGTTCATAACCTTCTGGTGTGCCAGTCCATGCGCCAATACCATCGCCTGTGTCCCAAATGTGAGGGCTAGCTAGTGTACCAGTTAAGATAGCACCTGTTAAACCACCCATACCGTGGACTCCCCAAACATCGAGGGCATCGTCCCATTTTCGAGCGTTCTTGAATGCAACACATCCATAACAAACTGTACCTGCAGCAATACCGATAATTATTGCAGCCATTGGTCCAACCCAACCAGATGCTGGTGTGATTGCGACTAAGCCTGCTACGGCTCCTGTTGCGGCACCTACTATACTAGGTTTGCCGGTGTGCGCCCATGACATCAACAACCACGTAATAGTTGCCATACCTGTGGCAGTATTTGTGACTGTCCATGCGCTTACAGTGATTCCATCTACCATTACTTCACTTCCTGCGTTAAAGCCGAACCAACCGAACCATAGAATTGATGCACCGAGAACTACCATAGGTACATTGTGTGGCTCCATTGGAACTTTGCCATATCCTAATCTTCTTCCGAGGACTAGGGCGCCTGCAAGTGCTGTAAATCCTGATGAAATGTGAACCACAGTTCCGCCAGCGAAGTCAAGTGCATACGATGGTGAGAGGTCTGGATTGAAGTCTAGACTTCCACCGCCGATGTAGCCACCGCCCCATACCCAATGACAAATTGGGTCATAGACGAATGTTCCCCATAAGAGAACAAATACTACAATAGCACTGAATTTCATACGGTCAACTAATCCACCAACAATTAGTGCTGGTGTGATGATTGCGAAAGTTGCTTGGAACATAGCAAATAGTTGGTGAGGAACAGTTCCTGGCCAAGTATCACTACATACATCTCCTTCCTTCATCGTTTGCATTTGGTAATAGTGTGCCCAAGTATCTTCACATGGACTTGGAGCACCTAATGGTGCCCAGTGTGAAACTTGGTTAAAGCCAACATAGTCAAGGTTACCCATGAATAAGTTTGCGTCACTGTCTACTCCTCCGAATGCAAGTGAATAACCCCAAAGTACCCATTGTACACTCATGAGACCCATGATAATGAACACCATGCCAATTGTATTGACTGCGTTCTTTGATCTTGCTAATCCTCCGTAGAAGAATGCAACACCTGGAGTCATGAAAAGTACTAGAGAGCTTGCGGTTAGCATCCAAGCCATGTCACCTGTATCTACATAACAGTACATGTCTGGGACGCCGTCATCATCAGTGTCGTACCAACATTCGTTTGGGTTACCGGTATAGATACCAGCACCACCATCGGGATCACCGACTACATATCCATCCATACCATCAGAGGTTTGTTGGGCATATGCTGTTGATAGAGCACCTGTTGCCGTCATAGCGACTGCGGCCATAAGTACTAGAGCATACTTATGGTTTCGAGATTTCATTGATCAAAACCGCTGGATGAATGTATTTAACAATTAAGATATAAAATTTATTTCTAGTGTAAATTATTATATTCTAGTATATTATGATACTAACATAAAATGAATAAATTATGTCATATAATGAGGCAAAATGAGAGATGAAAACGGGAAAAACACGATTAGCTGTATTTGATACGTTCAAGACAAAAAGACAGCAGATAACAGGAGAAGCTACTAGACAAAGAGCAATCATTCATCACTTGTCAAATTCAACGAATTCAGCATCAAAGACACGAACTGCCATATCTCAAAGTATAGCAGAAAAAAACAATATTCTGTGGAAGAATATCTATTCAGGAATATTCAGAGATCTGGATGAAGTTTTGTTACCATTGGGGATAGTTGAAGAAGAAGGTAGACTTCCTCTCAAAAGAGGACCAAAAGCACTCCAACAAAACGGAATGCCATTTTATCATTTGACAAAAAAAGGAATGATTGTTTCATTGGCTATAGACAATCTTTCGGAGAGGAAAAAAATTCTCAGAGGGATAATTCATCAGGCGGATGATAATGAGAAACAGGCATTTGAGATTATGGAAAAACTAGTCAAGATTGCCCCACACTTTGCTTTCTCAGTTTTTGAGAGATACGTCAAGGCATATTGTGAGAATAAATTGGATGATCTGCTTCCATTTACAGTAGAAAATGTGAGCAAATCAACTGATGATTCAGCTCAAGTTCAAATGGAGTTACTAGAGGGGTTTTCGAAACTTTCAAAGTTAGATCGGGATCAGACCATTGAGATTCTTAAGAAGATTGACTGAGATATTTAACAACATTTAAAATCAGTTCAGCGCGAGAAAAGCTAAATGGGCTCTGGAGGTTCTCAGAAAATTTTTACTACTGTAAAATCGTATAGCAAGCGTGGGCAATTATTAAAAAGATCAGATCTTCAGACTTTAGCCGAATCTCGAGATTTAGACGAATTAGTTACTAGAATTAAAAATACTAAATATCTTGATGCAATAAATTCTGTTGCCAAACCATATACAGCTGAAAAACTGGAAATAGCGCTAAGGGCAAAATTGGCAGATGAACAGTTTAAGATTGCTAAGTCTTCTGGAAACTCTAAGATTCTAGATGCATTCTTTCAGAGGTTTATCATTTCAAATCTAAAGCTAATCTTAAAGGGAAAAATTCTTGGTAAATCCCAAGAAGAAATTTCGGCATTTTTCAACATGCATGCAGAAGAATTAGCAAAACAGCGAGACATAGTAGTCAAAGCTCTAGTTGCAAAGGATCTAGAAGAGGCTGTATCATCATTAGGTTCATCACCATTTAGTGATGAAATTCAAAAAGCAGTAGAACTGTACAATGAGACTAAGAACATTCAGGCTTTCGATGTCTACTTTGACAAGATGCTTTATCAAAACATCACAAGAGCATTGCGAAGTGAAAATGATCAGGATATATCTCATATTTATGGAATGGAAACTGATTTTTACAATGTAATGAGTATTGTTAGAGGAAAGTTTTGGGGATTAGATGATGAGAGGATTGAGGACTTGACGGTAGGTGCAAGTGTAAACATTCCAAACCAAGTGATGGATAGAATGATGGCAGCAGAGAATGTTAAAGATGCACTAGACGAATTATCAACTACAAGATACAAAGACTTGGTTCCAGAGACTGAAGATGAAGTTGAAGCAATTGCAGAATTTGAACATGCATTTGAGATGGCATACTACAAGGCAATTAATGGAGCATTTTCAAAGATGTTTAGTTTTGCAACAGTTGTTGGAATTTCAAAATTAATTGGTTATGAAGTAAGAAACATTGGAGCAATTGCATTTGCAGTTGAACAAAAAATTCCAGTTGAAACTACAATGTCAAAATTAATCATTAGAGAAGCTGAATAAGATAATGCCGAATATAGTTATTTCAAAAACCAGACCACGTCATATTCTGAGAGAACAAGCTACACCAAGTGTCAAGAGAGTTTTGGGTTCATGCAAAGATCTTAAGGTTGACTTTCTAGCAGTTGGGTTTTGGGTCAGTTCAATTTTGGCAGCTATTTTGACTGTTCCGTCGATTGTAGTCTTTGTATACTTTTTCGGCATATTAGACAACATTCTAGTAGGTGCAGTGTTAGCATTTGGTATTCATTTTGCATTATTTGCCTTATCAGATAGAATCGCAATTTTTTTGACAAATGTA
>Ga0233427_10004245_pt1 | contig 12032 bp, 11 predicted proteins | sample SI_118_April2016_5_FD_179885 | JGI IMG/M metagenome (GOLD analysis project Ga0233427, IMG submission 179885) | Seawater microbial communities from Saanich Inlet, British Columbia, Canada - SI_118_April2016_100_MG | ecosystem: Environmental > Aquatic > Marine > Inlet | place: Canada: British...
TAATGGAAATGATTGATCAGGTTTCGATTGCGGAAACTGAAGCAGATGATTTGGAGGACGAGCTTGTACGTAAAATGTTTGAGGTAGAAGACAAAATGAAACCTGTAGATGTTATTTTCTGGTATGAAATTTTCGAATGGATCGGTGATCTGGCAGATTATTCAAAGAAAACAGGTAGCCGTTTACGTTTGATGATTGCACATAATTAGACTGAAAATATGCACTGCTTTTTATTATACAAAACCAAGGAGTTACATGCTTGTTGAGTACGGTTCCGTCTTTATTATACTGGCAATAGTGCTTGGTCTTTACATGACTTGGGGGATTGGAGCCAATGATGTTGCCAATGCAATGGGTACTTCTGTTGGTTCAGGAGCAATCACCATCAAGCAGGCAATTATCATTGCTGCAATTTTCGAATTTGCTGGTGCTTTTATTGCGGGAGGGAATGTCACCAAAACTATCCGCAAAGGTATCATTGACCCAACTCCAATTCTCGGAAATCCTGAAATTCTCGTCTGGGGAATGCTCTCAGCTTTACTTGCCGCTGCACTCTGGCTGACTGTCGCCAGTTGGATGGGCTGGCCCGTTTCTACAACGCACAGTATCATCGGTGCGATTGTAGGATTTGCAATGGTCGGTATCGGTATGGATGCAGTAAACTGGCCGAAAATCGGCACCATTGTTATAAGTTGGGTTGTTTCTCCCATGGTTGGAGGCACCTTTTCGTTTCTGATAATGCGTAGTATACAGCGCTTTATTCTCGACACAGACACGCCGTTTCGTAATGCGCAGCGCTATGCTCCGTTATATATATTTTTTGTAGGCTTCCTCATTTCACTTGTCACATTGTTCAAGGGACTCAAGCATCTTGAAATAGAATTAAATATTCCACAAAGTTTTTTAATTGCTGTGTTATTTGGAGTATTCGTTGCTGTACTTGGACGTTTTTTGATTGTCAGATTGAAAATGCAGGAAGCAGAAAGCGTGCATGACCAGTTCACTCAGATTGAGAGAATCTTCGGCGTGATGATGCTCTTCACTGCTTGCGCAATGGCTTTCGCTCATGGTTCAAATGATGTAGCAAACGGAATCGGCCCCATGGCCGCAGTTGTCAGCATCGTGCAAAGCGGAGGTGAGCTGGCCCAGGATTCCGCGCTTCCTCTTTGGATTTTGATTTTGGGTGCTTGCGGAATTATTCTCGGACTGGCAACGCTGGGTTATCGTGTGATTCAAACCATCGGCACAAAAATTACAGAACTTGTTCCCACCCGTGGATTCTCTGCAGAATTAGCTGCTGCCGCAACAGTTGTGATAGCATCACGAACTGGAATTCCTGTTTCAACCACTCATATTATCGTTGGAGCAGTTGTTGGTGTAGGACTGGCTAGAGGAATTGGAGCTTTGGATTTGCGGGTAATCGGCGGGATATTCATGTCATGGGTCATAACTCTCCCGGTAGGCGCGTTGCTGTCTATCTTCTTCTTTTTCTTTTTCCGTGGAGTATTTCTTTGAGCTGAAGTAAATTTTTTAATTTACTGATCCGCTGAAACGTATTGCAAACGCACCACATTCATGGGTTCAATACGGCAACTGCTGGAAACTTCCGAAGCACCTGAATCAAGCTGAGGATAAGGAAATCGTAGAAGTCGGCTGGGTTTTGCTTTTAAAACCGGAAGACGGGAGATGTCCTGCATTTCAAGTGTAGAAACCTCAATCACCTTTCCCTCAAAAGTTAAAACTTCCAGCGTTCTTCCTTGCTCAAATGAATTTTGTGTTAAGAGCGTGAATGATTTTCCATGCTCTACTTCCATGACTGTGCCGGCAATTTCATAAGATGAATTTCTACTGTTTCTCTCTCCCTGATAAATACTCTCTGCATCAGCGTTAACTTTGAGAGAACCTTCTGTGTAGCCTCTGTGAGGAATTTTTTCCAGTATTGTGGATAACTCTTTTAACTTCTGTGGCCATTCTTGCTGAGAAGATGAATCACACCATTTAAGCGCACGGGAGTAGGCACTGGTGGTCGTTGCCGCGTAAAGAGAACTTTTCATCCGACCTTCAACTTTGATACTGTCTACACCGGTTTTAATGAATTCAGGCAGTAAGTCCATTCCCCGCAAATCTTTCGAACTCATTAAAGAACTTGGAAGATGTTCCGGAGACATGTCCGCTGATTCAGTAGAATCCGGAATTGCCGAATATGAAAAGCGGCAGCTTTGCACGCAACCACCACGATTACTGTCACGTCCTGCTGTGTAATTGGAGATGGTGCAGTTTCCGGAATACGCCATACACATCGCACCATGAATAAATAGTTCAACCTCAATTCCGGCTTCTTTGCGGATTTTCCCTGCTTCTTCGAGAGAAACCTCACGTCCCAGAACCAGTCTTTTAGCACCAAGACTTTTCCAGAGCTTTGCGGAATGGACATTTAAACAGGAAGCCTGTGTTGAAAGATGCACGGCTAATTCGGAATTCTGCTGAACAACAGTCATCACACCCAGATCAGAAACAATCACCGCGTCCACACCGCACTCTTCCAGAAACTTCACATATTCCGGAAGTTCTTTCAGTTCCTGGTCATGCAGAAAAGCATTCAGCGTAACATATGTTTTGCAGTTGTTTTTACGCGCAAACAAGACTCCTTCCAGTAATTCTGTCTCAGAAAAATTATCGGATGCACCGCGCAAACTGAATTTTTGACCTGCCAGATAGACTGCATTTGCGCCGTACAAAACAGCTGTTTTTAATTTATCTAAATTTCCGGCTGGAGCAAGAAGTTCCATGAGGCAGCTAAGGAGTGAGGGGAAAAATGTATCTGAATGAAATAGAGTTTAATCCGCTGTTTAAACAGCTAGTCATCAACCGGCAAAGGACTGTGAGGAAAAGTATTTTCTGCTGGGTGAGCGGAACTAAAACCAATTTAACAGTTGAAAGCGCAACTCCGCTCAGGGAACGCTTTATCCTAACATTATAAGATGCTCGATGTACTAAAGCATGATCCCAAGTTTTTCACGTATCAGCGAGTGTGCATGCCCCTGAAAACGCGATCCGGTCTGTTCAATCACGGCACCAGCAAGAGCGGATCCAATGCGTCCACTTTCCAGTGGAGAAAAATCATGAGTCATTCCAAAGAGAAAACCGGCCGCAAAAGCGTCACCTGCTCCAGTTGTATCTTCAACACGAACCGGAAATGGATCAATATAATATGTTTGCCCGAGATGTGAAATAATTGCGCCGTTAGCACCTAATGTTAACACTACAGTTTCAGTCCATTTTGACATTATCTCAACCGCTTCCTGTGTAACATCAGTCTCAAGCAGAGTAAACGCTTCTTCCTGATTGCTGAATACCATGCTGACATTAGCCTGCAGCAGACTTTTGAAATCCTCTTTGTGACGCGTGACACAGAAAGGGTCAGAAAGACTCAGAGCGACTTTAGTACCAACTCTTTTTGCTTCATCCAGTGCTGTACGAACGGCTTTTTTCTGCGACTCTGTGTCCCACAAATATCCTGTAAGATAGAGATATTTCGCTGCTTCGATAACTTCGGGCTCAATATCTGGTGCCTGCAGTTCCTGACTCATTCCCAGATAGGTATTCATTGTACGGCCACCATCTTCACTGACTAAAACCAGACTACTCCCTGTGCTGCCGTCACCTTCTGCGAGACATGCGCTGACACCGAGATCTTCTAGTTTTTCTCGATATATTTTCCCATGCTCGTCCCTGCCTATTTTACCACTGAAAGCCGTACGTCCACCGAGTTGAGCAATACCAATCATTGAATTTGCACCTGAACCGCCGGCAGCAAATTCTACTGTTAATTTCTCAGCAGTCAGTGCCAGTAACAGCTCCTGTTGTTCCTCAAGTGAAATGAGGTGCATGATATTTTTTTCGATCCCTCGTTTTTTCAAAAACGAATCCGGAATATGACTCAACAAATCGATCAACGGATTGCAGACGCCATATACATCAAATTTTTCCATATATGTTGTAATGTTGTTAGATGATAAGCTTTTTTAGCTAAGCTAATTAGCTGGCTTTAACTTGTGGAATTCTGCTTGAAGGTTTCTTGGTCAGCTTTGGCTTAGCTTTCTGTAAAATAGTTTCTTTACTGATTTCAACTTCAGTAATGTCCGGATCTGAGGGGATTTCATACATGATATCCAGCATTGAGTTTTCGATTATTGATCGCAAACCACGTGCACCGGTTTTCCGTTTAATTGCTTCCTTTGCAAGAGTAATAACCGCTTCTTTTTTGAAAGTCAGTTTAACATTCTCAAGTTCAAACATTTTTTCATACTGACGTATCAAAGCATTTTTAGGTTCCTGTAAAATTTGCACCAGATGCTCAACTTCTAAATCATGCAAAGTCGCAACTACCGGTAAACGTCCAATAAATTCAGGGATTAAACCATACTTGAGCAAATCTTCAGGTTCAAGCTGCGCGAGGAGTTTTTCATTCCTGCTTTTATGATGCACATTTGCACCAAAACCGATCGCATTTTGTCCAACACGCCGCTTGATAATGTCGTCCAGCGCCGTGAATGCACCTCCGCAAATGAACAGCACATTTTCCGTGTTAACCTGCATTGTTTCCTGGTTAGGATGCTTACGTCCTCCCTGTGGTGGAATATTCGCGACAGTGCCCTCAATAATTTTCAACAATGCCTGCTGAACACCTTCACCGGAAACATCCCGTGTAATTGAAACGTTTTCACTTTTTCTGGTAATTTTGTCAATTTCATCAATATAGATAATCCCCTGCTCCGCGCGCTCTATGTCATAATCCGCCGCCTGCAGAAGTTTCAGCACAATGTTTTCTACGTCTTCACCAACATATCCCGCCTCTGTCAACGATGTCGCATCAGCAACTGCAAACGGTACATTAAGTATTCTGGCAAGAGTCTGTGCCAACAGAGTCTTACCTGTTCCTGTAGGACCGATTAAGAGGATATTACTTTTTTGCAGTTCTACATCAGATTCATCTAAATTGGCGCTGATTCGTTTATAATGATTGTGAACAGCCACTGCGAGCACTTTTTTGGACTGTTCCTGCCCCACCACATAACTGTCGAGAACTTCTTTAATTTCAGCTGGTTTGAGCAGCTCGTGCTTTAAATCATCAGTATTCTCATTCTGATATTCCTCTTCCATTATTTCATTGCAGAGATCTATACACTCGTCACAAATATAGACGGTTGGACCTGCAATTATCTTCTTCACCTCGTCCTGTGTTTTGCCGCAAAATGAGCAGCGCAAGAGAGCCTCTTTGACGGTATTCATAGTTTTAATTCTTTCAGACTGCTTTTAGTTTTCTGTTTTGCATCACTTCGTCAATGATGCCGTAGTCCTTTGCTTCCTGACTTGAAAAATAATAATCCCGTTGGGTATCTTCAGCAATTTCTTCAATCTTGTGTCCTGTGTGACGTGCCAGAATATCGTTCAATACGTCAGTCATTTTGATAATTTCTTTGGCCTGAATATCAATATCTTCCGCTTGTCCTGAAAAACCACCCATCATCTGGTGCAGCATAATTCTAGCGTGCGGAAGAGCCTTTCTTTTTCCGGATGCTCCTGCAGCCAGTAAAACCGCGCCCATGCTGGTTGCCTGTCCTATGCAAATAGTCTGCACATCAGGTTTTAGGTATTGTATTGTATCATAAATTGCCATTCCGGAAGTAACTAATCCGCCCGGGCAGTTAAGATAAAGTGAAATATCGCTGTCAGGATCTTCTGCTTCAAGAAACAAAAGTTGCGCGATCATCACATTTGCGACATTGTCGTCAATCGGTGAACCTAGAAAAATAATGCGGTCTTTGAGCAGTCGAGAATAAATGTCGTAGGCACGTTCACCTCGACTATTCTGCTCGACAACCATTGGTATTAGAGACATGGATAACCAGCTTATAAATTAGAATTTAGAAATTATATACGATAATGATTAATGATCATGGTCATGATCACAATTTTCATCATGTACATGTTCATGGGTTTCAGGGACATTTTCTTCAATAGCGTCACCGAACACGCGTGCTACCACTCTGTCAAGAGTTGCATCTCCCTGTTTGCGGATGATGATGCGCTGATACATATCTCTACCAAAAGGTGACTGAATCAGTTCGTCAGGAGATTGTCCTGTAATTTGCGCTAGACCAACAAATTCACGGGCTGCTTCATTTTCGTCAAATTTCAGTTCCTCATGTTCACTGATTGAGTCAAGAATGAATTTCATCCGTAAATCCTTTTTAGCATTGTCAAAGCCTTCCTGCTTTTTTTTCTCTTTCTCCTCTTCAGTCATTTCCTTTTCTGCAGACATCTTTTCCAATTCTTTCTGAACTTGCTCCTGCTCGAAATCCATCAATTCTTGCGGTAAATCAAATTCATCATACAATTCAGAAAGTTGTGCTCTGACAGCTATTCGGTATTCACTTTGAAGTTCAGCTTTTTTACGGGAAGTAATGGATTCACCAACTTTTTCTTTTAACTCTTTTTCATCTTCAACACCGTATTTCTTAAAAAACTCCAAGTCTAACTCAGGTCTTTTAACAATTGATATTTCTGCTAACTGAATTTTAAAAATTGCTTTTTTACCTGCATTTTCACCAAAACGTTCCGGCAGTTCAATTTCCTCTTCTTTTTCATCACCACTAGACATTCCCAAAAGGCATTCATGAAATTCCGCTAAATCCGGAGTTCCAATTTTGAATTGCATATCACTTCCTTTTGAGTCAGTAAATTCTGCTCCTTCAAGAGTTGCGTCGTAATTTATCAGCACCCAATCGTTGTTTTCTACTTTGACATCTTTTCCTTCTTTGGGCGCAAGCACTTCTTCACGCTGGATAATAGCTTCCAGTTCTGCGCTAACATCTGTTGCAGAAACTTCCTCGAGTTCCTTTTTATCCAAAAGTATTTTTCCGTAATCAAGTGGAAGAAGTTTGGGTGCAATTTCAAAATGAATTGTCGCGGAAAGCGGAGATTTACGGTCAAAATCGATTTTCTGGATTATGGGCATTGTAATCGGACGGAGGGAATGCTCCTTAAGCGCGCTTTCCATGTAGCCTGGAATTACCCGATCCACTGCTTCTTGGTGCATTGCGGACAAGAAACGTTTATCCAACCAACCTTTTGGGTGTTTTCCGGGGCGGAACCCATTGAGAGGTGTGTTTCTCAACTGCCGATAAATGGCATCGTAGGTGGGTTTGATTTCTTTTAGAGAAATATCGAGGGAGAGCGAATACTTCAGTTTGCCTAGTTCGTCAATGGATGATTCCATGGAAAGATATTTTTTGCTTTGAGATGATGACAGCCTTTCCACAAAGACTGCCTGAAACTTTAAATGACATTATATTTAATTATATTTTAGGTGCAAATCTCAAGACTTTTGTGTTTTAGCTAAATTTTGATTGCAAAAATTAATTCTGTGAAGTTTTACAAATTAACACCATTTTGTTGACAACCGCAAATTAACACATCTTCGATATTAAAAAGTTAGTAAAAAGCGATACATGAGTGGAGTCGCTTTTCATCAGCCTGTCGAAGGGAAAGGAATTTCTCATAAATTTCTAACTTTTCTTGACAGAACTAATTTGGATAATGCCACTAGTTACTGCTCAAGTTTGAATTTAAAATCTCTCACAGACTGGAGACTGCCGACAAAAGTTGAACTTGCCAGTTTAATTGACACATCAGTTTCAGCGCCTAAGATTGTTTCTGAGTTAGTTTCTACTACTGAATCTTTGTACTATTGGTCGTCCACTTCCCATAGCGGCAACCGCAATTGGGGCGTTAATTTCAACGCCGGCAGTGTTGGTGGCTATGCTGAAGGCACTGATATGCATGTAAGGTGCGCCAGAGACGGATCGTAAGTTGGGGATCTGCGGATTGTAGAAAACAAACCATAAGATTGAGTTACGCAGATGTTCTCACCTCGTTTGTAAGGGCGAAATATTTTTCGCCCTTACATCATTACGCATTCCCTTTCAATACACTTTCCCGCCCCCGCCTTTCAAACAATGGCCTTTCACACAACGCCCGTTCCCCGCTACGGAGAGCGGGGCTACCGTTCAATTTTCGTCCTTTCCGCGCAGTCTGATTCAACCGCCCACTGAGAGCTGGGCTAGCGTTCAATTTGAAATGGTGTTTAGATAATCACGAATAATATATCCAATTTGTAGGCCGGGTTAGGCAATGCCGTAACCCGGAAAAGCGATTTATTTATCCACACAAAACCGTTGAAACGGTTTCATGTTTATAATATCCCCTTTATCCCCGAATAAATTCGGAGGCTGTCCTCAGGAAATAACCAATAAACAAACCAAATTATGATCATGTTGGCCGCGTAGGTTGGGCAAAGGCTACTGCCGTGCTCAACAACACACATCAAATCATTTGGTTCCATCACATCGAATCTTTGGGCAAGTTGCACTTTGCCGAACCTACAATGCGAGGTGTGATTTTATTTGCTTTTTGTAGTCTGTAACCCCGGAATTGTCTGAAAACATATATCTTGACTTCAATAAACATGGTGATAACATCAAAATGATAATCGAGCGTGCGATAATAACCACCCAAAACACTGAATGCTCACTGACTAATACCCAATTTGGTGAAGGATCTGTTCCTCGTAATACAATAGAGCTAAAAACTAACACATGAAACGCAGAGTTTACGCAGACACATCCGTAATCGGTGGTTGGTTAGATGTTGAATTCAAGGCTGATTCAATTCATCTTTTTGAAAATTTTATCAAAGGCAAAGACAAAATGATAATTTCGAATATCGTTTTAGATGAGTTGGTAAAAGCACCTGATGACATTCGGGCACAATTGGAACAAATCCCTATCGAAAATCAAGAAATTATAACCATGAATGAAGAGATGGAGACACTTGCTAACCAGTATCTTTCAGAAAATGTTGTGCCATTGCATTCAACGGAAGATGCTCAACATATTGCAATTGCAACTGTTGTAAGCGCAAATGTATTAGTATCGTGGAATTTTAAGCACATCGTTAATTTAGATAGAATTCAGGGTTATAATTCTGTAAACATAAAACTTGGCTACCCAATGATAGATATTCGTTCACCAAAGGAGTTAATTCATTATGAAGAATAAAATATTAAAAGGTTGGCATGCTGTTGAATATATGCAAGAACAAAAAGAACGGATAAATAAAATCATTAAAGATATGTCATTTGAAGAAAAAAGGAAATATTATGACGATTCTTTGAGTAGTATCCCCAAAAATGATCCTTTGTATAGAATTATTAATTTATCAAAACAGCTCGCGGTTAACGAATCTAAAGCAAACTATGGAATAAAGGGGAATAGTCCAGATGAAGAAGATAAAAAAGAGATTATTAAGAGAGATGTGTAGAAACAAAATGTTTTTTATCTCTGATTTTTTTCTTTAATCCATTCATCCAACAGAGGAATTACTTTAGCAGCTGTTGGTGCTTCCCTGAAATAAAAGCCAAAACGAGAAAAATAAGGGGAGGTCTCTACTATCTCCGCCAATTCTGTATTCTTGAGCAAACTCCGATTTACACCAATCAATAAAGGGAAACCATTTTGTGCATCCAGTTGTTGCAGTCGATTCCGGAGGGGTGCGGCGTGCCAAGTATGGAAAAGTTCCATAGCAACTGTTTTTCCGGAACTGTGGGTTAGCAAATAATCAGGGAAACAAAGTGATTCTCCAACCAGCGGCACATAGTCGGACGATGAAGTCAGCTGCCAGGCAGGTAATTTTTTTACAAGTTGCTGACTTAACAATGCTATTTCTTCCGGAACATAAGACAGGAATTGCCGATAGTGCGAGCGAATCCCGCAAGTTTGATCTAGGTGTAAACTATGAAGCTGGTTTTTACGCATCCTTACTTCTGCATCCAGTTCCCAGTTTGGTTGATGTAAAATAGCAGGAAAAAGATTTGCGAGATTGAATCCGTATTTCTGGGTCTGGACAAACATACTCAATGGCCCGTCTATTGTCAGTAGCAGCGACTTCGCTTTATCTTTATTATGGCTAATCCTGCACAATAATTTATTAAAACGCAAATATTTCAGCAATTGCCGTAACCTCGCCGCTCCGCTTTCAGGCAGACGGATAGTCATTGCTTCACAACGTAAAAGCAGTCCCTGAATTTGAGCGCAATTATAACGGTGAAGCAAGCCGTCAGCACTCATTTTTCGGAAATTCAGAACTTGCTGAAAAGGCGGTAAATCTCCGTAAAGTTGACTTGCCAGTTCACCAGCAGAAAGCCCCATTTCCAGAGCGACCGCATTACGATATTCTTCCAGAACTGCTTCATCCCCCGCCTCAAAGCCCCGAAGACCAACACTGGCTTCCCCCTTCAACAAGGAAGATGAACGGCTAAATATTTTTTCTCTGAGTTCGGATAATTCGGTTTTTGCTGTTGTATCGAATTCTGTACGGTCGAGCAGGAGTTTTTCAAATCCTCGCCCCACAACAGCGCTTCCCGGAAAAACATCCAGAACCTGCTTTGTGCTATCCTCTAGTTTTTCACGGACATCACCCACACTTCCGAAAAAAACCGCAATCAACTCTTCAGCAATTTCTATTAATTTGACTGCTTCCGGATTAATTAATTTGGGAATAATTTTGCCCCGATTGGTTCGGTAGCACAGAAGTTCCTTCGTAAGCACGATGCTTTCTACGTCTCTGGTTGGTAAAATATTCTCCAGTATCACCGGAGACAAGTTCATAAAGCATGGCCTGTTTTCCTGGACGTGCGCGCAGTATTCGGCCAAGACGCTGAACATGTTCACGAATACTGCCACTTCCGGATACAATCACGCCTACATTTGCATCCGGAACGTCAACTCCTTCATTCAGCACTTTTGAGGTGACTAGAATCGGATATTCGCCTGACCGGAAGGCCTGCAAAAAGGCTTCACGCTCCGGAAGCTTGGTATGATGCGTCAGTACCGGTAACATGAAAGTTCGACCAATACGGTAGGCCATCTCATTATCCTGCGTAAAAACCAGCATGCGGTCACCTCGATGCTGCTGTATCAGTTTCCACAACATCTCTTCTTTTGCTCCGGATGCTTGACTTAACTTCTTTTGCAGCAGGTATGCTTTAAAAGCTTCTCTGCCTTCCGGACTTTCACTGGTTCTACGCAGAAAAATGGACCAGCCGTTTGGATGTTGGAAGTTAACGCGTGCTTTTCGTAAAAATTTAGTATAAGTTTCCCGCGCTGTTTCATATTGCTCGCGTTCATCTGCATGCATTTCTACTTCAATCGTCTCCACCAGATAAGGTGCGAGAGTACGACCGCTCAATTCGTCAATATGAACCTCGTAACATAAAGGACCACAAAGTTCGTAAAGATGAGATTCTTTGCCATCTGCACGCTCCGGAGTTGCCGTTAGACCAAGGCGGAAAGGCGCTATTGAACCAAGTGCGGTGAATTGATATTGTTCTCCGGGCAAGTGATGGCATTCGTCAAAAACTAGTAATCCAAACTGATTACCTTTATGCGGAACATGGATCAAGGCTGAATCGTAGGTTGCCACGGTAATCGCCTGAATGTCATTGATTCCACCTCCGAGCATACCAATTGGAGAGTCAAAATATTCACTCAATACCTCTTTCCATTGACGCATCAAGTCTATGGTCGGCACATGAATCAGAGTGGGACGTCTTGTTTTCGCAATCAGCATGACTGCCAGTATCGTTTTACCTGCTCCCGTCGGCAATGCCACAACACCGCGCTGATCCGTCATCCATGTATCCGCGGCCTCCTGCTGAAAGGAGCGTGCAGAAATCTTTTTTTTCAGTGGAAAGCTTTCTGCGGAAAATTTACGGGCATGATCCTGGAAAGAAATCTTTTGTTCCCGCAGGGTTGTCACCAAACGGCGGTATTCAGCAGCCGGTGCGCGGTAACATTGTGTGCGCTCATCCCAGTCTACAGCTTCAAGTAGAGCAAGCTGCTCCTCTTCTGCACCGTAAAGCAGGAGAGTCCCTTTATCAAAGTGCAGGCTGAGGTTCATGCTGAGCTATT
>Ga0233427_10004247_pt1 | contig 12032 bp, 8 predicted proteins | sample SI_118_April2016_5_FD_179885 | JGI IMG/M metagenome (GOLD analysis project Ga0233427, IMG submission 179885) | Seawater microbial communities from Saanich Inlet, British Columbia, Canada - SI_118_April2016_100_MG | ecosystem: Environmental > Aquatic > Marine > Inlet | place: Canada: British...
CTGAACCTACTACTGAACCTACTACTGAACCTACTACTGAACCTACTACTGAACCTACTACTGAACCTACTACTGAACCTACTACTGAACCTACTACTGAACCTACTACTGAACCTACTCCTAATACAAAACCTACAAATAATAAAAATAATACTGATTTAAAAAGTATATTAAATAATTATCAAAGTGGCGGTAATAATAATAAAAATAATAATAATAATAAAAACAAGAAGAATAATAAGAAGAATAATAAGAAGAATAAAAAGAATAATAACAATAACAATAATAATAACAATAATAATAACAATAACAATAATAATATTAATAATAATAACAATAACAATAACAATAATAACAATGAAGAACCAAAAACTATAAAAGCAAATACTAATACTAATATTAATAATAATAATAATGAAGAACCAGAAACTATAAAAGCAAATAATAATATTAATAATAATAACAATAACAATGAAGAACCAAAAACTATAAAAGCAAATACTAATACTAATATTAATAATGATAATAATGAAGAACCAGAAACTATTAAAAATACAAATTATAATATAAATAATTCTAATAATATGAATAATTCTAATAGTATGAATAATTCTAATAGTATGAATAATTCTAATAATATGAATAATTCTAATAGTATGAATAATTCTAATAGTATGAATAATTCTAATAGTATGAATAATAACACGCCAAAAACATTATTAAAACAATTTACAAATTTTGTAAAAATTTATACTCAAATTGATAAAATTGATGATAAATTAATGGAAATTGTTAATACTGGTTTTAAAACGTATGATAAATTTTCTGAAGATATACCTGCTGAAAATGCTCTTTATTTAAATAATGATAAGTTTGAAGATTTCTGTATTAATCAAGCAAATACTCAAGGATTAATTCCTATTACTCTAGATGACCCACGTCTTACTGACTATATTAAAAATTATAAAGATATGAAAAATATGTATATTGAAAATTGTGAATACTTACTTAATTTATTAGAAAGAGAAGTTCTTATAAAAACAGAACCTAAAACTACCAATGAAACAAATGCTGAAAAAGAACAACCTCATTTTACTATTAAAAATATAGGTTATTCTGAACTTGTTGAAGTTGAAACTGATATTAGAAATAAATTAGTATCTATGTATTCAGGATGTCACGAACAATATCAAAAAGGTATGGTTTCGTTATATAATGCTCTTAAAACTAAAACTCAAGTTTAAAATACTAAAATTATAAACTAATTCATTTTTTTTTTATATTTTTATTTTTTTTAATTTTTTTTATTTTTTTACATATTTAAAAATTGATTTAAAAATAAAATAATGTAGTTAAATATATACAAAATGGTTAAATATAATTGTGAAAAATGTGGAAAAGAATTTACAAATAAATCAAATTATAATGCACATACAAAACGTAAAACACCGTGTATTTCTATAATAGAAAATACAATAGAAACTACAATAAAAAAATCAATAGAAGAAACTACTACTAAAATGAAATTTATTGATTTATGTTGTGGTATTGGTGGTTTTCATCAAGCATTAACTAATATGGGTATGGAATGTGTATTGGCATCAGATATTGATAAAGAATGTAGAGATAATTATGAACTTAATTATAATCTTAAACCTAATGATGATTTAACAAAAATAGATATAAAAACAATACCTCAATTTGATATATTATGTGCTGGGTTTCCTTGCCAACCATTTTCAAAAGCAGGACAACAAAATGGGTTTGATGACGATAGAGGTAATATATTTTTTGATATAAGTAATATTATTAAATTTCATACTCCTAAGTATATTATTTTAGAAAATGTGCGTAATTTAGCATCACACGATGAAGGGAATACCTGGAATATTATTAAAGGAAAATTAAATGAATTAAACTATAATACTTATGATAAACCTGTTATATTAAATACATTGTATTTTGGAGTTCCTCAATCTAGAGAAAGAGTTGTTATTCTTTGTAAACGAAAAGATCTTGGTGAATTACCTAAATTACCAAGTATTTCTAAAAAAAATATAAAAACAACATCTTTAACAGATATTCTTGAAACTGAATGTTCTCAAAAATACAATATTAATTCAAAAATGAAAATCACACAAGATATTTGGAATGAATTTATTATTATTTTAAAAGCAAAACAAGTTTCAATTCCAAAATTTCCAATATGGACTGATTGGTGGGATAGTGATGGTCAAAATACAACTATTACAAAACACAATACAAAAATAAGTGAAGAAGAAAATAAAGTTGAGATTTTAAAAAAACAAAAATTATTTTATAAAAAATATAAAAACTGGATTGATAAAAATAGAGATTTTTATACACAAAATAAATCTATTCTAGAACCTTGGTTAACAAAATCAAGAGAAAATAACCTTTGGAATGGTGCTGTTAGAAAAATGGAGTGGCAAACTGGCACTGATAATCTAACGATGAATGAAATATTATGGTCTCCTAGAGGTTCTGGTGTTAGAATTAAAAATATTAATTATTCACCTACTTTGGTTGCTATGGCTAGTATGATACCTATTATAGGACAAAAAAAAAGATATTTAACACCAAGAGAATGTGCTAGATTACAATCATTTCCTGAAAATTATAAAATTCATAAAAATGATAATGTATCTTATAAGCAATTTGGTAATGCTGTTAATGTTAAAATGATTGAAAGGTCAGCACGATTTTTAATTCATAATGAACCTTTATTCATTTAATTTTATATAATCTTTCATAACTGTCTCATAAAATACTTCATAACAAGAACGATTTTTACAATTTTTTTTATCAATATTTAATTTACACTCTATAAAATAGGGATAATTAATTTCTTTTAATTTAGTTAATAATTTTGCTTTTAATTTTAAACTATCTTTAGCATTATGTATATACTCTTTAATATCTATATTATTTTTAAGTAATTCAGAATTTGTTATTAAATATAAATAATCTGGTGTAAGTAATAATAAATCATGCATAGTTTCATCTCTATTAGCAGAAGAATTTGAATTATGTAATGTAATTTCTCCACCAGAACTATATTTAATAGAAATTTTATATTTTTTATTTAAACATAAATCAATTCTTTTTGCATTAGGTAAATGTTCTACATCAAATCCTATTGATTTTAAAAAATCATTAATAATTAATTCAATACAATTACCAATATCAAATCTATTACATTGTTTAGATGTTCCAAATTCATGCATTAAATATTCTATTTTTTTATTATATTCATCTAAATTATTTTTATTTTTATAAATAGTAGTCCAAACTAATTCATCTGTTATTTTATCTGTAATTTTAGTAATAGGTTCAATAACATTTTCTATAGTTAAATTATTAATAGGTTCAATATTTTGAATTTTACTTTTATATTCTTCTAATTGTTTTTTTATATTATTTAATTCATTACATTTTTCTATATAAAGTGTTTCATAGTTTATGTCTTCTTTTTCTGCGTCTTTTTCTGCGTCTTTTTCTGCGTCTTTTTCATCTTCTTTTATTATTAATTTATTATGTAAATTATCTATTAATTCTTCCATTTATACTATTTAATTTATGTATATTAATTATAATTATAAATATATATTATTTTTATTTCAATTTTTATCTTCATTCTAATTTAGGTAATTTTTTTTCTACATAATTTGGTATATCAATTCTAACAGAACATATATATTTACATTCACCTTTACCTTTATAAATTTTTAAACTTTTTATATCAGCATTAATAATTTCTACCATTTTATACAAATAATTTATTGATTTAAATAATATTTCTATATCTATACCATCATTATTACCTTTATCAGTAATACCTATCATATATAATGCTTTTCCACATCCTTCTTCTAATCTAAATATTAATTGTGATGCCCTTCTATTTAATTTATCTATATTTTTAATATTTTTAAAATTATCTATAAATTCTTTTGATTTATTTTTTTTTATTTTCATTTGGTCTACAGGTTCATTATCTAGATATATTTTATATTCTCTATTTCCTAAAAATTCTTCTTCTTTTTGTCTAGGCATACATTTATTTATATATTCAAACATAGTTTGAGTTAATTAAATCCCTTATATAAAATTTAAATTAAATACATTAGATACTATTTTTATAACAAAATGAATACAATAAATAATACATAATAGATAATAGATATTATATAGTTTTATATTTATTTTTTTATTTATACTTACATTATATAAAATAATAAATAAAATTATTAAACTAATAATAAAAAAAATAATAAAAAGATGTATCTAGAATACATTTAATAAATATATTAAATAAAATTAATTATATATTTAAAAATCACTACCAGAATTTGGTAAATGTGTATAGCCTTGAACATTACATAATTTAACTTCTCCATTAGAAATAAGACCTTGTTCTAATTTATTAGTTTGGGCTTTCATTAAATCATCATCTGTTACAAAAAGTTGTGTATCATTTATTCTATTTTTTTCTTGTAAATTATTGGTTATTGTTTTAAAAGCAGGGTCTTCATAATATTTATCATTAACATTTTTAATTTCTTCTGTCATATTTTTCATAGTTTCTTTATTTTTATTACTATTATTTACTAATTCTATAGTATCGATATTTTCTATATCGTATTCAATTTCATTAATAGTATCGCTTATTTCTGACTCTTTAAAAATTATACCTTGACTACTATTTTTATTAATAATATCTTTAATATTTTTTAAATTTTGTTTATGATTTATATTATTATTATTATTTTCTAATTTTGAAATTGCAATAAGAGATTTACGTAAATGTAATTCTTGAATTACCATTATCATAAATGTTGTTAAAAGAATAGCATAAATAGGGTCAATACACACAGTATAGGCTATAAATAAAGAATATATTATTTTAAATAATGTATTATCAAATACTTCAATATATTTTACTTCTATTTTATCTATAAATAATATTAATACAGTTAATAGTATTAAAAAACTATATTTAATAACTGGATTTTCTAAAATAGATATTAAACCATTATTTAACTTAACAATAGGATTTATTAAAGACATTTTATATTACTATTTATATTAATAAAATATTATTATTTCTATTATAGTAAAAGTTTTTATTTATAAAGAAATATTAATATTTATAAAGAAAATAGAAATTAGAAAATAGAAAATTGAATATTTATTAATAAATTAAATATAAAAATAATAATTTATAAAATATATAAATTAAATACTATCTCTAGATATAAGTAATAATAATTAATAATAATTAATAATAATTAATAATAATTAATAATAAAAATAGAATGTCTCTAGATAAAGATAATATTAAAACATCATTGTCTAATCAAGGATATGCAATTTATAAATCTACAATTACTGAAAAAGAAATAGATAATATAAAAAAAGATTTATCTATTAAACCTTTTAGTTGTCCTGGATATGGTAATCCAGAAGATATAGAACCTTATAAATTATATAAAGAAAATGATGATAAACTTTATGTACCTAATTTTTATGGTAAAGATAAATATGGACCATCTAAAAACACAAAATTAAAAGAACCTGAAACAACAACACTTGCGTTTTCTCCTGATAGACAAATGCGAGAATATCAAAAAGAAATTATTAAAACATACATTACATCTGCTAAAGAAAAAGGTGGAGGTATTATAAGTGTTGGTTGTGGAAGGGGTAAATGTTTAGCAAAAGGAACAGTTATTCCACTTTATAATGGTGCTTCTAAAAAAGTTGAAGATTTAGTTGAAGGTGATACATTAATTGGTGATGATGGTTCTCCTCGTATAATATTAAGTCTTGGTTCTGGAGTATCTGAAATGTTTGAGATTAATCCTAATAATACTTTTAAAACTATTCATAATAAATTTACTAAACTTGAAAAACAACATAATTTTAAATCATATATAGTTAATGAAGAACATATTTTAACATTATATAATAAACCAAATATAGATAATAATAAATATATATTAGATAGTAATAATGTTGTTGATATATCAATAAAAGATTATTTATCTTTGAGTATAAAAGAACAAGACAATTATAAAGGTATTAAACTACCATTAAATAAATTATGTTTAAGTCATGTTAAAGAAAAATATGAAAAATATATAGTAAAAAATAATATAACTTCTAATAACATAGAAATATATAAATTATTAAATACATTTCCTAAAGATATAAAAAATATAGATTCAATAAATTCATATTATATAGGTCATATTTTAGGTATTAAATATTTAACACTTTATAATATTAATTATATAAAAGATTATAATAATATTTATAGTAATATAAATTTAATTACATTAGAAGATTTACATAAATATATAATTAAAAATACATTAAATATTCAATGTTTAGTAGATTTATATCTAGGATTTTTACATAGTATACCTTATATTCAATCAACTCCAATATGTTTAAATATATCAATTAATAGTAATTTTAATGATACTAATAATACTATTATTAATAAAACAAAAATAATAACTATTTTAAAAAACCTATTTAATTTAATTGGTCTTTCATATTTAATTAGTAATAATAATAATAGTAATAGTAATATTAATAGTAATAGTACAACAAATTTTATACTAGATGATGAATATAATAATTATTCAATTATACCTATTAGTATTAAATCAAAAGGTAAAGGTGAATATTATGGATTTCAATTAAGTGGTAATGGGCGTTTTATATTATCTGATAGAACACTTACTCATAATACTGTCATGGGATTAAAAATAGCAGAAGAATTAAAAGTTAAAACTCTTATTTTAGTTCATAAGGAATTTTTAATGAACCAATGGGTTGAAAGAATTACTGAATATTTACCCGAAGCCAAAGTTGGTTATATACAAGGTAAAAAATGTGATATTAATCGCAAAGATATTGTTCTAGCAATGATACAAAGTTTAAGCGATCCTCGTAAAGATAAAGATTATCCCTCAAATTTATTTGAAAGTTTTGGATTAGTTATTGCTGATGAATGTCATCATTTAGCAGCACGTCAATTTTGTAGGTCATTAGCAAAATATCCTTTTAAATATACGTTAGGATTAAGCGCTACACCTGACCGTGGTGATGGATTACAACGTGTATTTAAACATTATTTAGGTGATATTGTATATAAAGATGCTGAAATACAACAAAGTGCTGAAGATATTAGATTAGAACATATACCTAATTCTAAAGTTGAACTTTATATCTATAATAATTCAGACCATAACTATTCTAAAGAAGCATTAAATTATCAAAAAAAGCCAAATATTGTGACGATGAAGTCAAATGTTGCAAATTGTTTAAAAAGAACAAAGTTTTTATTATCCTTTTTACCACGTCTAATTGAAGAAGGGAGAACTATTTTAATTCTTAGTTGTCGACGTAATCATATTAATGAAATGGAAACATTAATTAATGATATGGCTATACCTAATTGTAGTGTTGGTTTATATGTAGGAGGAATGAAACAAAGTAATTTAGATATAAGTGCTACAAAACGGATTATTATCGCTACTTATGATATGGCTGAAGAGGCATTTGATTGTAAAACATTAAATACACTTATTTTTGGAACACCTCATAAAAATATTAAACAAGCTGTGGGTAGGATTTTAAGAGAAGAAAAGAAAAAACGCAAAATAATACCATTAATTATTGATTTACAAGATGTATTTTCAAGTTTTAATAGTTGGAATAAATTACGTGAAAAATATTATAAAACTGAAGAATATCCTTTGAAAATATTTAATGTTATTGATAAACCTGACCTTAACTTTAAACCTATTGTGAGTTTTGTTAAAGATGTTTCTAATAAAAAAACAACTAAAACGAAAGTAAATAAAGATACTAAAAGTAAAAAATCGTCATTTATTATTGATATGGATGATGAAGTTATAGTAGAAGGTAATGATGATGATGGTGATGGTAATGGATATAATGATAATGATAATAATGACGAAGATAATAGAGAAATATTAGATTTTTAAATATTAAAAGTAAAAAAAATATATTTCTCATATAAATTTTATTTTTTTTATAAAAAAATAATTTTTTGGAGACCTAAAGAACTTAATGTCTTCATATAATCACTATGGTGAGAGGTATTCTAACATCGTGAACACTTAAAAATTCCTTTAATAAAGTGTCCCTTACAGGTTGGGCTAAGAACATCCCAACACTTTGTACATTCTCGGATACGCGTTCCGTGGGTACACTTTGGTAGAGTTTCATACCAACATGACGTACAGTTGCTTCGAGAGTGAGTTACGCAAAACATTTCGAAAAACATTTTAAAAAATTCCGTAAAAGAACGAACAGTTTTTAGCAGCGAATTATAATAAACATAAACAACAATTTTTTTTTCAATTTTTTTCAATTTTCCAATTTTTTCCAATTTTTTTATTTTACCGTATTATTACTATTTTAAAAAAGTAAAAAAAAATATTTTCATATAATAATAATATTAATAATATTAATATTAATAATATTAATATTAATAATATTAATATTAATAATAATAATATTAATAATAATAATAATATAAAAATGCATTTACAAAAATTAACATTTAATTTAGCCTATATATTACTCATTGGTTCAAGTATTTTAACTGGTTTTGAAACATTAAATACATTTACAAAAGAAATATTACCTTTAAAATATATTTTAAGTATTGAAACGTGTGTTACTATAATTGCTAGTATTGCCTATGCTTTTTTGACACAATCCTATGCTACAAATCAAAATTTTGATTTAACATTTTATAGATATCTAGATTGGTTTGCCACAACACCTTTATTATTATTATCATTAATTATATATTTATCTTATCTTAAAAATAAAGATGAAAATAAACAAACGCCAGAAACAGAAGACGATACATTTAATATAATTTTAAAAGACAAAAAAATAATAATTATTATGTTATTAAACTTTTTAATGTTAGTCTTTGGATATATGGGAGAAACTAAATTAATAAATTATATTCTTGCTAATTGTTTAGGATTTATACCTTTTATTATAATGTTATATCTCATTTGGACTAATTATTGTCATTCTAGTAATATAAATGTATTTATCGCATTTAGTATCATCTGGAGTATGTATGGTATAGTTTATTTTTTTGATAATAATAGTAAAAATATTAGTTATAATATTCTTGATATTATTGCTAAAGTTGGCTTTGGTCTTTTAATATGGTATCAAGTTGTTCAATATAAATTAAATACAATAGATAATGAAACTAAAGATGAAAATAATTAAAGATAAAAGAATTAAAGATGAAAATAATTAAAGATAAAAAAATTAAATTTATATTATTAAAATATTAATGAATGAAATTTCTAAACACATAGCGTCCAGAAGCAATACCTATTATAATACCTAATAAATTAATCATACATAATATAAAACTATTATTACCATAGGTTAAATAATTTTCATTATCTTTCATTTCAGGATTACCATTGAAATACATTCCATAATTTAAGCCAGTATTAGCAATAGGTGGGAGAATAGCAAATACAATAATAAATCCTAATATTGTCATCATATTTGATTCCATAATAGCAAAATACATACCAAACCCTGATATAATTGCTATAAAAAATTCTATACTAAAAAAATTTTTTTTAAAATTATTTCGCATTTCCATTTGTTCTGTAGGTTCTGATACATAAGCATATTCAGCATTAACATATCCTATTATAAATGAAACTAATAATGTAATAGATATTATTATTAATGCTTGTATTAATACCGTTGGTAATTTTTCAAACTTATTCGTTGCTATTAAAAAACTAATGGCAATCATTGGATTAATTATAACTGATATAATTGAACTTGCTAATACATAATCCACGTTATTCAATAATAAACCTGCTGAACATACAATGACAGCAATAGATAAGAAAATTACATTTACATAACTTAATTTAAAAATATGTACTTTATATTCTTCTAATTGCTTATCTATTGTTATTTTTGACATTTTAATATTTATATAATTTTAAATTTATTAAAAAAATTATTCTTTTTACTTTTATAACAGATTTTTTTTGTAAAATTTGTATTTTAATATAATTTAACTTTTTATTTAAAATAAAATTGAATTTATATTTATCATAATATTAAATTTATAAACAAAATCTATAATAAAATAATCATTTTTATTTATAATTAATTTAAAATGGAAACTATAACAGATACAATTATAGAAATTAATAAAAAAGAAGATAAAAAAGAAGATAAAAAAGAAGATAAAAAAGAAGATAAAAAAGAAGATAAAAAAGAAGATAAAAAAGAAGATAAAAAAGAAGATAAAAAAGAAGATACAACTATTAATCATATACCACAAATTATTAAATCATCTTTACAAACTAAAAATTGGAGAAAATCTCAATTATGGTATGTAAATGGTAAAAAAAATGAGTGTGAATTATTTCAACGTAAAATAATTGAAAGTATAATAAATATACCTTGTAGTAAAACAAATGATAGACTATATATGGAAACATCTATAATAGTATCAATATTACATCCATTAAAACAAAGTAATGGTTTTGAATATACAGAAAATTTTGATGGTAAAATTAAAATAAATAATAATATAGTTTATTTTAATCTAAAATTTGTATGCGATACAGGTGGTTCTCAAACACGTTCGTTAAGAGAAGTATATCATTTTATAAAACATATGATACTTTATTTAAAAAAATCGAATAATTTAACTACTTATTTTATAAATATTTTAGATGGAAATTTTTGTAATAAACATTATGATAAATATAAATATTTAGAAGAAGTATTTAAAGATGATATAGAATTAATAAAAAAATATTTATTTATTGGTGATTTATATATGTTTAAATCTTGGTGGAAACAAAAAGATATAAACTAAATAAAAAATAAATATATTAAATTAAAACTATTTTTATATAGTAAGTGTTTCTAAATCTAATATATCAATTGTATCTAAATTATCTAGAATATATTCTACAATTAAATAAACTAAATCAAATGAAATACGTTTTCTTGCTATATCTTTACTTTCTCTATAATTAGTTAAAAATAATGAATTATATTTTGCTCTTTTTTTATTTAAATAAGTATTAAATTTTAAAACTAATTGTTTTTGTATATTAATATCAATACTCGGTTCAATAATAAGAGTTGCATATGTTCTTGCACTTTGATTTTCTGTTTCATCAATATATAATTTATTACTATTTTCTTCATATTTTAAACCAATTTTACTATCTTTGTTATCATCTATACATTTAACAATAATATTTGTATTTTGTTTATTTTTATTTTTTGTTGTAAGTCTAGTAATTTTATATTTCTTTTTTGTAATTAAATTATATATTTCTCCACCTATCATATAATTATTATTATTATTTAAACTTGTTTGTAATTTAGTTTTTGATGGATACAAAGTAATATTTATAGTATTACCACTATGACTTTCTGTAGTAATATTTTTACTATTTTTTTTTGTAAATTGAAAACTACATATTGTATATGTAGTATCTGAAAATACTTGTTCTTCAAATATATTTATAATAGTTATATTATATATTTCTAAAAATATTTTTCTTAATTCAATATCATTTTTTCTTATTGATGACCAAAAATTCAAAGGAACTATTATAATACCACCCAATGTTGGATTTTTAATTATTTCTTTAATAAAACATTTATATAAATCATTTACATCATATTTATCAAATAATAGTTTATTACTTGATTTATTTCTGGCTAAATAAGGAGGATTTGTAAATACAAATTTATTATTATAATTAGGAGGTTTTTGTATAGTATCTTGTTTTATAATATAAGAGTGTTTGGGTTCTATATCATAACATTCTAATTTATATTTATTTTTATTATCCAAAAAATGAAGTAGATCACCATCACCTGTAAATGGTTCTATAATAATTTCTACATTTTCAGGTATTGTCATAGTTTGTAAT
>Ga0233427_10004255_pt1 | contig 12018 bp, 10 predicted proteins | sample SI_118_April2016_5_FD_179885 | JGI IMG/M metagenome (GOLD analysis project Ga0233427, IMG submission 179885) | Seawater microbial communities from Saanich Inlet, British Columbia, Canada - SI_118_April2016_100_MG | ecosystem: Environmental > Aquatic > Marine > Inlet | place: Canada: British...
TGGCAGGTTATTGTAAAAATTATCAACATAAGCATATAGTTAATTCCGTGCCTGAATTCGGGTGTAAAACGGGTGTATATTCGGGTGTACTGGGTGTAATTTCGTGACTGAAATCTCCCCACCCATTCATTTCCCTAATACTCCTTTTGGGTGTGATGTGAATAGTGGATTATATTTCTAGAGAAAATTTTACTATCATTAATTATGGTAAATCATGATCATTACCAATCTCACACGTATGTGTTGTCTCTAAAAGAAGTTTTTTTAATTCAATATATTGTCATTTAGTTAATGTCTACATTTGAAAAAGAAGAAAAATTCATTTGCAATATGTTAGAATCAAACAATTACAGCGTTAGAGACGGAAAAATGCTTGGAGATGATTTTAGACTCTTCATAACACCTCCTGGATTTGATATTGAAAGCGAAGAGGTTTTCAAATTAAAGGAACACGACATTGTACGTTGTGGTGCAGTAATTGTATTTGGAGGTCCAATGAGGGATGCTTTCTTTAAAATAGATAAAGAATCTCGAGACAAGTTCTCCGAACAAATATCTAATGAAACTGGAGTTAACAATCTTGATTTTTTTGAGATAGATGATGATGAACATGATTTCAAAATTTCCATAGGGGCCGAGTTCCACATTAACAAACTTTCAGAAGATATTTTTGGAGATGCAATGGATAGGTTAAACATAGCAGGTGGATCAATAGAGGATGCAATCAATGAGTACTTTGGAAAACTTTTAGGATCTTAAGAAAAATAATTTTATTTTCTTGGTATACTTGGTATTCTTGGCGTTGTTTTAATCAGAATAAAAAATCATTCTCATGTGCTAAAGTATTCTGATAAGATTGTAGTAAAAGGGAAAAAATATGATGCAGTTTTACTAAAGGCAGAAAAAAAAGATACTCCAAAATTAAAGAAACTTTACAATGCATGGCTTGAATTAAAAAATGGTTTAAAAGATTTTGAATCACGTGCACCAAATCTACCTGAAGGAATTTCTGAAGGAGCATTTTCCTTGGAGTTTGATTGTCCTAGAGTATTAGATGTGAAAGGAACTGCTGCATCTTATGATTGTTACAATCCAAAAACCCATGAGAGAATCCAAATTAAAGCAACAACAATTAGATATGATCTAACTAGTTTTGGACCTGATTCTGTTTGGGATGTTTTGTACCTTCTTGACTTTTATCGTGATGGAAAATTTGATGGAACTTATGATGTTTACAAAATACCTAATGATTTAATCTATGGTCATCAAATTAGTAAAACTCAGACTTTCCGTGATCAACAAAAACAAGGAAGACGACCTCGATTTGGAATTAAACAAAAAATCATTGAGAAACACAACATCAAACCTGTCAAGACCTGTAAAATTTGATCATATGACTTCTCCAATAATTTACAAGATTTGCTTAAATGACATAGAAAAAAGCTGGAAATTTGCTTTAGAATACTATCTTGATGAAAGCAAGCCAATTAAAGATAGAACAAATTTTCAAAAACGTGGATTGGGGGGAATTATTGATTCTTTTCTAAACAAAATTATTGAAATTGCAGTTTGTAAGAAGTTACATGAGATAAATCCAAAAAAAATATTTGAAACTGATTTTGATATACACCCTCTGAACAAAAAGAAAACAGAACCCGATATCATAAACATCGTTGAAAAAAATAGAAAATCCCCTAAACCAAAAATATATGTTGAAATAAAAAATTCTGGAGATGCAGACGATTGGTTTGGACCAAAAGCATCTGAATTGAAATCCATTAAAAAAAATGTATTTGAAATAGATAATACAAAAAAAATGTACTATATTTATTGTGAAATAAAAGATATCAATGGTCAATCTAGAAAATCTAGTCCTTTAGGTGCATGGCTAAAACATAAACTCAAACAAGATCAAAATTTAAAAAAATTTCACAATGTTAAAGATTTGTTTGTACAATTTAATTATGTTTTTACTGTTGAAGACATTGATAACTTTGGAACAACATTAGAAAAAGGAACCCCCCTTCCAGATACAGATGTTTTTCCTGAGGTAAAAGAAAGAACTAAGAAACAAATTAGAAAAAAAATTGAGGATAATAGTTTAGACAAGATTGATCTCACAAATGGACTATTGCCAAAAATTACTGCTAGTAAACTTTCTAAAAGAAAATGGTTACCCTATCCTAATGCTTTGGGTGATTTTAAATTCAAAGGAAAGATTGAAGCGTATGTGGAAAAACACAGCACAGTAAGAAATTGTTGGCTTAGGTGTTTAACAGATGTTACGGTGAGTAATGATGTTTTAGGCAAACCGTGTGGTTCCTTTAAAAAAGATGATGTTGTCAAGTTTGTGGTAAAACAAAAAGGTGAAATTACAAAAAAGAATTCTACAGACCGTTTTGTTGCAAAATGTAATCAACAGATCACAAACAAATTCAAACCTTGCAGGTTGAATGAAATAGCAAAAAGCATTTAGGTATAATACTTGGTATTCTTGGTATACTTGGCTTTCTTAATATTCTTATTACTACAAGTCACCATAAATGGGCAAAGCACTAGGCTCCTCAAAGGTAACAGTAAGATTTCAGGTCACGGTTCCAGAAGAAGTACGATCAAAATTAAAAGTAAAGGCAGGAGACAATCTTGTTTTCATTGAGGACGGAAAAAGAATTTACATCAGCACAGAGTTTTAGATCAACACTACCTCTAATTATGAGAAATGTTGGAATCGTGTGAACGATGAAAAATTCTGATCATTCTTACAAAATTGCAACACTATTTTCAGGAGCTGGCGGATTAGATTCAGGATTTGCAAATACTGGAAAGTTTGAGAATCAAATTGCAAATGATTTACTTCAAGCTCCTGCAGACACTTATTCTAAAAATCATAACGTGAGAATCCAATCTGTTGCAAATTTTAATGAAGAGCCAAAACTTCCATGCTACATTGTAGGTGATGTAACTGATATCAACTTTGAACCCCTAAAGAATATTGACTGTGTTATTGGCGGACCGCCGTGTCAGGACTTTTCTCAAGTGCGTGGAAGTCGAGATGAACTTGGAATAACTCAAGTTAGAGGAAATCTATATTCTCACTTTATTCGAGCACTTACAAGGGCTGCCCCAAAAATCTTTGTCTTTGAAAATGTTCCTGGGCTTGTTAGTGCTAATGGTGGACTAGCTTACAAAACAATTACAGAAGATTTTGAGAACCTGAACGAAAAGTGGACTGAAATAAAAAATAAAATTAAAAAAGGACCAGACTCTGCAAAAAATTACTTTCTTATCTTTAATGAAATTGTAAACTCTTCTGATGTTGGGGTTCCACAAAAAAGAAAGAGACTCATTATTGTTGGAGTGCGAAAGGATTTGTTGAACTTAACTGCTGAATACGATTACACAAAAAAAGCAAAACAAATTCTAAAAGGTGAAACATCACTTCTCAAAAAATACCCAATCACTGCAATGGAGGCATTTGAGGGTAAAACCGTGCCTGAACTTGCAGAGAAATATACTAAATTGATGGAAGAGTATAGAGGAATAGAAAATAAAGTTGGAACTCCTGAAGCCTTTGCATGGAAATCAAAAACATGGGATAAACTAACTCTTAATGTTGTAGATGATTATCTAATCTCAAATAATATCCAACCAAAAGATGATGATGAAGTAGAGGTTGCATTTGAGGAGCACAAAATAATTTTGAAAGAACTGGGGTATTATGGAAAGCCTTTGGAGGGAAGAAAGTTTGATGATAATAGTAATGAAATTCCAAAAGAAAGTGATAAAGTAAAAAGTAGGATGTCTCACATTCCACCCAACATGAATTACTTGTTTGTGGATGGAACAGAATGGAAAGTTAAAGGTACGATGAGCAATATCTACAGAAGGTCCCATCCCCTAAAACCAGGTTATACAGTAATGGCTTATGGTGGAGGTGGTACTTGGAGTTATCACTATGAGAAAGAACGAAGCATGTTGACCAATAGAGAGAGGGCAAGATTACAAACTTTTCCTGATGATTACATGTTTGAAGGGAACCGTTCACAAGTTAGGGCTCAAATTGGTGAGGCAGTACCTGTAAGGCTTGGGACAAAGTTGGCAGATATTGCACTTTCTGTTTTGGAAAATATACCGACCAACTAAAGAACAAAAGGTTTAAAGCTAATCATTATCGCAGACATTTGTGGCAAGAAAATTTACCGTTAATGATGTTTTCTGTGCAGACAGTAAAACGCTATCAAAATTCATCAAACCAAACAGTGTTGCGTTAACTGTTACATCCCCACCTTATGGAAATGCAATTAATTATTCACAACATGTCAAAAATTTGAAATCTGGAAAGGGCAAAGACTTTCGAGGAAATGTGGGGGGAAGTTTGGATGATTACATTGAGGAGATGAAAGCAATTTTCTCAGAAGTAAAAAAAGTTACAATGCCTGGAGGATTCTGTTGTATTGTCATTGCTGATGAATTATCTGAAGGAGTTATGATCCCTTTACCAAGCTTGCTAATCACAAAACTCGTGGACCTTGCAGATGAGGAAGAGGGATGGCATCTCAGAGATATGATAATCTGGAATAAAGTCACTGCGGGTAGAACTGGAGCTGGAAATAGATTTGGTCAGTTTGTAAAGATTCCAGTACCTACAAGGTATCGTGCAAATATCATGCACGAATACATTATTGTTTTACAAAAAGGAAAGAAAGCGCGATTTCTACTAAAAGAAACTGAGCCTAAAATCCCATTAAACCGAGCAATGAAAAGACAAGTTGCACTTTCTGTGTGGGATATCACTCCAGTTCCACCTAACGTCGTCAAGCACCCAGCAGTTTTCCCCGAACAAATTCCATGGAGATTAATTCACATGTACACAAAACCAGGAGATGTTATTTTAGATCCAATGTGTGGAAGCGGACAGACACTCAAGGTTGCAAATAATCTAAAAAGAAAATATGTTGGTGTTGATATTAGAAAAGAATACGTCGCTCTTGCAAAGAAAAGAGCCAAAGATGATTTGATGTTATCTAACTTTATGATTCCACTTTACTTTCCAGTCAAATGGGTTCCAACAGTTCAATCAGGAAAAAAAGAGGATGCACACATTGATGTTGAGGATCACATTCCAAAAGGATACAAACTTCAGTTCCAGAAAATTTCAAAGGATGTGGAAAATGGAACTGACACTCGACACTTATACTACAAAAATAAAACGGGCGATTATCTTTGCTGTATCATAGGTGTTGCTGAAGAGCCGTACATAATGAAGCTTGGAAACCCAAAAAAAGCAATCTCACCTCTAAGAAAAATTTTCAAAAAACTTCCAGACATATTTGATCTGATTGATTTGAAAAAGAATATTCCTGCAGGAGTACCTGATGACCCTTATTCTTTAATTTCTTTGGTAGATGTCATGGTGGAAGTAAAAAAGGTGAAGAGAAAAACAAGATCATTAACTAAAGCAGTTTATGAAAAATTAAATTAAATTATTTAACGTTATTTTGGCACCAACTGCCTCCATAATGACAGTTATACATGGCCGTGTTTTAAATAAAAAGTGGTCAACAAAGGTTTTCCAAATTTTGGTATGTCTCAAGCAGGGGCATATGTAGCAACTTTAAAAAAATATAATTTGCCTGATTTTATTTTAGTGCTTGTCGCCAAAGAATGCAAATCACCTTTACAGGAAAGAGGAAGATTGGATGACAAATTACAAAGTATGAATGACAGTGCTTTAGAATTACTACACAAAGTTTTTGTAGATTGTGAAGAAGATGATGCAGGAAAATATGCACAATACCGATTTTTTGCATATGTATCTAGCATGCATCACAAGTGTGAGGTATCTGTAAATGAGACAATTCCTGGAGCATCAGGGGTAAACCACAAGTTTCCAATTACAATAAAAGAGAATGGGATGTATATTGCTGTAGGGGTCAACAAAGCAACTGGAAATCCTGTTAACAAAAAAGAACTGATTAAATTTTATGAGATGGTGGATGATATAAAAAATGGTGAGCATGGAACGATGTTACTTGATGGAGTTTATGGTTCATCTACAGGATTTAGACAAGATGGATTAGCAGAACTTGATGAATTAAACAAGGCAAGAGGCAATGATCCTGAAAATATTTTAAATTTTAAAACTGCTACATTTGAGAATAATATTTACTCTGTATAATGTTCTAAGTTGGAATTGTATTCTCTCTTATCGCCTTTGGCTCGATAGATTCCTTTTCCGATTCTTTCTATTGTCTCTTTTTGGTACATTCTAGATAAAATTGATCTAGCATTTCTGTTTGTCATATTCAAGCTCTTACAGACATCATCAACTGATTGTGGACCGCCATACTCTTTGGTTGATTTCAAAAGTTTCAGAACTTTTTCACTTGTTCCACTTGAGGGATAAAGTACCATGAATAAAGTAGAATACATCTAATGACTATTTTTATCTATACTTGAGAATTGGGCTATGGTTGAAATACTGATGTGAAACTAACACTGTATGAAGTTAGATAGTGTCAAGATGAAGGCAGTCAAGCACAAAGGCTCCCCATTACTAGTCACAGCAGGACCTGGAAGTGGAAAAACTCGTCTGGTCACTGAGAGAGTTAAATTCCTAATAAAAGATGGGCTTGATCCATCAGAGATTCTTTGTTTGACATTCTCTGAAAAGGCAGCAAGTGAGCTCAGAGGAAGATTGGAAGGGGATGAAGAGATTAAAGGAAAATTTGATATTTCTGAGATGCAGATTAGCACATACCATGCTTTTTGTAGAAATTTACTATTAGAAAATACAACTGCAACCGGCCTTGGAATGAAAGGAGGGGTACTTGACCGTTCTGTTTTTTTGGTTTGGGGAGTTCAAAATATAGATTCATTTGGTTTTGATAGACATGTTGTAATTGGAAATAATGCGTATGATTTAATTGAAAAACTAGTTGATGGAATTAGTGTTTTTAATCAAGAATTAATTTCTCCTGATGAGTTGAAAAAATATGTGGATAAAAAATTAAAAAAAGAATCATCGATTGCAGATATTGATGAGTTTGATTACTTGCATCAGATGGACAACCTTGTGAAAATTTATAAAAAATACATAGAATTTAAAAAGAAAATTGATGTGATGGATTATGATGATCTGATAGTTGAAGCAAACAGACTTTTGGAAAACAAAGCACAACCACATATTTTAAAACGTGTTCAAGAAAAATTCAAACATGTCCTCATTGATGAATTTCAGGATAACAATTTTGCACAGTTTGCTTTAGTAAAAAAAATAGCAACAAATGGAAACGTTACAGCAGTAGGTGATGCTGATCAGAATATTTATCGATTCCAAGGAGCGTATACTCAAATATTTGAAGATTTCCAAAAAACGTTTCCAGATTATACTGAAATTTCTCTGGCAAAAAATTTTAGAAATCCTCCAAGTGTGATTAATCTATCTGGTGAACTCTTAGCACAAGATACAATACGTTCTCCAAAAAATATTGAAGCCACTAAAAAAGAAGACAATAAAGTAAACGTTGTAGAGTGTTCCTCTGAACTCGCTCAAGCAGAGTTTATCAAAAATAAAATTGGTGAGATGATAAAAAATAATCCCAACTACACTTTTAGGGATTTTGCCATACTCTCAAGAAAACAACAAGATGGTCTGAATATCGCTAAAATTCTTACATCTGAAGGAATACCTGTAAAATACATAGGAAAATCAAAGGTTCATGGTTCTCCTAGTGCCCAAGTTCTCTTTGCATTTCTAAGAATTATTGCAAATCCGATGAATTCTATGACTAGTATTATCAGATTACTTGAAGAGTACGATATTCGTCCTCAAAACATCTCAAAGATTAATCGAGAGGCGGGAGTCAGAGCTAGAGGAAAAACTGATGGTGATTATACATTTGATGTGATTTCTGATTTGAAAGTTGAACATCTCACTCAAAAAACCCAGATCCGGGAACTTTTCACAACAATTAACGAATTTATCAAACTTGCAAAGGATCATTCTCCATCTCAAGTAATTTACAAAATTATCAGAAATAAAACGGACCTTTACAAAAAAATATCAAATGATAGTTCTATTGAAAGTTTCATAGAGCGTTCAGTTTTAAATAGCGTTCTTAACAATGCTTATGATTTTGAAAAGATAAATTCTGAAGTAACTGTAAAAGAATTCTTAGAATTTACAGAACAACTCAATCAATTTGATGTTGAAACAAAAAAAGATATGTCTGGTGATGATGCAGTACAAGTATCAACTATTCATAAAAGCAAGGGACGCGAGTTCGAAGTTGTATTTATCGTAGATGTGGCAACATACAAGATGCCAATGAAATATTCTGAAAAATCATTTTACGTTCCACAACAACTTGCAAAAGGTGTAATTCCAAGTGCAACACCAAAGATAGAACATACTAGAGAGGAAAGGAGAATTTTATATGTTGGAATGACTAGAACAATAAGCCATCTTTTCTTAATGTATCCAACACAATACGAAGACAGATCACGTGCAAATAAAGCATCAAAGTTTCTTGAACTACTAAAACCTAAAGAAAATACTAGTGTCAACTTTGTAAAATTTGATTCAAACTCTGATGATAATATCTCTGCACCAGTAGATGTGTTTGATGTAATTAAAAATGAGTATATTGAAAAGGCACTAAAGAATCTACATTCTGATCAATTCCAAAGTGCGATTCACAAAATTATAGAAATTGCAAAAATTGATCATTATAAGAAAAATAAATCCTCTGATGGATTTTCTTCTGATAATTTGTTACAATATGAGCCTGACCCTCTTACTGACGAAAGACTTGCAGGAACAAACCCTATAGCGATGGGGTATGAGAATCAAAAATTATCCTTTTCAAAATTTGATGATTATTCTAGATGCCCGAAAATGTTCTGGTACAAACATGTCCTAAACGCATTACCTAGAAACCAAGAGGCAAACGCCCTGTACAAGGGAACAATATTTCACAAAATTGTGGAAGATGTAGATAATCCAGAAATGCCTGAAAAGAAAAGTGATCTAAAATCCATGCTATCTGAACTTGAATCCAGTTGGAACCAATCAAACTATTTGGAGAGTTCAGTTCAGAAGGAAACTGAAGATAAACAGTCACTTGTCCCTGCAATAACATCGTATCAAAAATGGAATAGTCAAAACAAAAACAAAGTTACTGATGTTGAATTAAAGTTCTCAACTCAAATTGGCGGATTCCAAGTAAATGGAAAAATAGATAGAATTGAAAAAACACCTGAAGGCGATTTTATAATTATTGATTACAAGACTGGTGGAAAAAATAAGAAAGTAGGTAAAGTGGAGGAGAGTTTACAACTAAACATGTACTGTATTGCTTTACAAGAACACAAAAAATATGGCAAGTTACCAAAGACTGCATCGTTTTTCTATGTTGAAAAAGAAGAGGGACAACAATTCTTTGATTATGAAGTATCTAAGATAAATGTCGATGCTGCAAAGAAAGAATTTGAAACATTTACTGAATCTATAAAGAACAAAGACTTTGATGCCACGCCTCAATCATTTACTTGTAAATGGTGTGATTACAATGATATTTGTGAGGATGTGGAGTAGATGAAATATGAAAGAAATTCCTGAATTAACACTTCAAAAATATATCCTTAATAATTTTAATGAATTCAACGACGATATTATTAGATTATTTAACTCTCCAATTATATCCGCATTTCCAAATTACCCTGAAGATCGTTTCCCTGATATTTTCTTTAAATTAGAAAATGGAAAAACAATCCCTATAGAAGTTGAATGGAAGACGAGGAAATTTGATCATTATGATCATGATGATTTCCCTAAATTCAAGAATAATGACGGGTTGGTAATGGTTGCAGTTAAAGAGGATGATGTCAATTTAGGTCTTGAACAAATCACAGTAGATTTAGACAAATTTGAAAAATGGTATCTTGAATATTCTAAACAATTAGTAAAAGACGAACTAAAAGATTTACGTAAACTCCTTAAAACAAAAAAGAAACGACAGCCAAGATTATGGGTAACTTTACTCACAAAGAAAGGCGGTGCGTTAAAGCACTTTGAACCTGCATTACAATATGAAACGTGGGGTATTCAAAAAAATTACAAAGTTGCAACTGGTAAGGGTACTAGACTAGAGGAAATTCAAAAAGATGACTTGATAGTTTTTTTGGCAGGATTACATGGTAGCTATAAATCTAAAAAAACAGGAAAATTAGTTTTTGGTAGATACAGTATGACTGAATGGGGTAAGGCAACGTTTAATGGAAAATTTGATTATGCATGTGTTTTTCGAGTTTCTGAAGGATATTATGAAAATAATGAACCTAAAATTTGGAAAACAGGTTCAAAGGGTAAATGGAAAGATGAACTTTATCCACATCGATTCAAATTCAATAAAAACCCTTTACTGATAATGAGTAATTTACGTGTCAAAGATTTGTCTGTTTCAACAAAATCTGAATTACAAAATGTTGTTTACACAAATTTTAGGATGTGTGATCCAAAAATTTTGGTTGATATAATGCATAATGCTGACCAAGTAAATGTTAAAAATTATTATGAAACATTAAACAAATTACCTCATTTAAAATAAATCCCTAAAACATGAGCATTATTTAATAAAAAATTTTGTAGCGTCTAAACCGTCCAAAATTATTTATCTACAAGTAATATGATAACAATATCATCTATGCAGCTGTCGAGTAAATACATCCCAATGAAAAAAAAGAAATCTTTAGTTAAAACAGAAGAAAAATTAGTCAGAAAATCAACCTCGTTTTCTGGAAAAAAAACTTCTAAAGAAACTAGGAAGAAAATGTCCAAAGTAATGAAGGGTAGAACTCCGTGGAACAAGGGTAGAACTGGGGTCTATTCAAAAGAAACCCTAGAGAAAATGTCCAAATCACAGATGGGTAAAACCATTACAAAGGAAACTAGGAAAAAACTATCCAAAGCCCACAAGGGTAAAACCATGTCTGAGGAATCAAAGAGGAAAAATTCTGAAGCCCACAAGGGTAAAACCATGTCTGAGGCATCCAAGAAGAAAATATCCAAAGCTCACAAGGGCAGGAAACACTCAGAGGCATCCAAGAAAAAAATGTCCAAAGTAATGAAGGGAAAAACTCCATGGAACAAGGGTAGGAACAATATCTACTCAAAAGAAACCATAGCAAAAATGTCACAATCACAAATGGGTAAAATAGTTTCAAAGGAAACCCGGAAGAAATTATCTAAAGTTCACAAAGGAATGAAATATTAAAGATCCTCTGAGAAGATCAGAAATCAAATAATGATTTTAGAAGTCATTCCTTCTTAAACTAAAAACTCTGCTGCATCTTTACCATCTTGAGTAATTTTTATCCAGCGATTCCTTCCAATCTTCTCTATCTCTACAAAATTCCATTCATCAACTAATGGCTGTATGATATTTTTATCTAGACTTGCAAATCTTGCTTGTGAATGATTTTTTTCTTCAGAATTGATTGTGATTATTTCTTGTTCTTCTGCAATTATTGCCATTTCTTTTTTTGTAATTTTTTGATTCTTTGATTCATGAACTATTTTTAGTGCTTGCAGTAATTTTGGTTTTGGTGTTTGTATTTCATAAGTTGGTAATGGTATTGTATCTTTGAGTCCAAAAGATTGTTGTTTCCCTTCAAATGCTGCATACTTTTCTGGTTCTGCATAAAATGGTTGTAAATTTTTACATTCTTTTAAAACCATACATGCCATCATACAAGCAATTGCTTGAATCTTTGATCCTGATGCAACATTGACATAGATGTAATTATTTTCTTCTTGATTAATTACATCTTTGATTGATTTTATTGTTTGAAACAAATTCAACCTATCACTATGAGCAACCTCTACCTCAACTCCTAGTTTTTTACATTCTTTTTTTATTTTCTCAAGATATGGTGCTGATAAATCTGATGAACGGTTATCATGAGTCATTAACCATAGTTTGTCTGCTTTAGTTTCTTTTAGAGGAAGTACAATTC
>Ga0233427_10004257_pt1 | contig 12016 bp, 8 predicted proteins | sample SI_118_April2016_5_FD_179885 | JGI IMG/M metagenome (GOLD analysis project Ga0233427, IMG submission 179885) | Seawater microbial communities from Saanich Inlet, British Columbia, Canada - SI_118_April2016_100_MG | ecosystem: Environmental > Aquatic > Marine > Inlet | place: Canada: British...
CGGCCGCTGCAAGTGGGCTGACCTTTACCGTGGTCGAGGCTTCACACCGGATTGGCGGGCGCGCCTATACCGAAGAGTTTGCCCAGGGCCAGCCGTTCGACCTTGGCTGTCACTGGATGCATTCGGCAAGCCTCAATCCGTTTGTCGCGATCGCCGATCAACATGGTTTCAGCTATCGCAAGGACAATGAATGGAACCAGCCGATTCACAATGCAGGTTCCTGGATCGGTGAAGACGAGCGTGCCGCAGTGCAGGCACTGAGCGAGGCTAACGATAAAGCGATTGCCGCTGCTGCCGCGCAGGGGCGTGATTGTGCGGTCGCCGATGTTGTTGATCTCGAAGATCCCTGGGCTGCTTTCCACGCCTACTGGTTCTCGCTGGGTGTATCGCGCGACATCGACCAGTCAGGCGTCGTCGATGTATGCGCCTACAACGACACCAATGAAAACTGGCCGGTCACGGAGGGCTATGGTGCCCTTGTCGCCGCCTGGGCCGCAGATGTGCCTGTCACGCTGAACGCGCCGGTCAAACGGATCAGGCTGACCGCGGGAGGTGTCGAAGTCGTGACGTCTCAGGGCACGATCAAGGGACGCACGGCCCTGGTGACGGTTTCGAGCAATGTTCTTTCTTCCGGCCGGATCATCTTTGAGCCGGGCCTGCCTGACTGGAAATCCAACGCCGCGCGCAAGCTGCCCCTTGGTGTCCACAACAGGATCGGTGTCATGCTCGACGACAACCCATTGGCCGGCAGTGACCGTGAGAACGCGACGGTCATGCTGGAGGACGACGAGGTTCCGCTCGCCCTGGAAGTCGGCCCCTATGGCTACAGTTATGTCGTCGGCGTCACCGGCGGCCGTTTTGGATCGTGGCTGGAACGGGCCGGCCAGCAGGCATCGGTCGAATATCTGGTCGAGCGGATGAAGGCGGTCTGGGGCAACGACATCGCCAAACACGTCACCGACCGGGTGATCGTCACCGCCTGGGAAGGCGATCCCTGGACGCTTGGATCCTATTCCGCGGCAACTCCGGGCAACGCCCATCAGCGCGCCGAACTCGCACGTCCGATCGATGGCCGTATTTTCTTTGCCGGTGAAGCGACCTCATCGGAGTTCTTCTCGACCTGTCATGGCGCCTATCTCACCGGCATACGCGCGGCGAACGAAATTGCGGAGCTGCTCGGCGGCAATCGTTGAACAGAGGGACTCGCCAAAGTCCGAACTCATGCGCTAACATGTTGTCCGCCAAACCAACAACCATACGGGCGGCACAAATACCGCCTAACGGGAGGATGTCATGAGTAAGAAAGATATTCTGATCCAGGAGTTCAAGCGCGGCAAGGTTTCGCGCAGGGATTTCCAGAACGGACTATTGGGAATGGGACTTACCGCGGCTGCGGCGAGCACCTTGATCGACAACACGATCAGCGAAGCACAGGCAGCCACACCCCAGGCAGGCGGATCACTCCGCGCTGCCAGCACCGGCAGCAGCGCCGCCGACACGCTTGATCCGGCCAAGATCGTTGCCGGCATCGACATCATGCGCGCCGGACTGCTCTATAACCGGCTGATCGACTTCCTGCCCGGAGAGGGCCTGGTCGGCAACCTGGCGACCAACTGGGAACCCAATGCCGACGCGACACAGTGGACGATCGAGTTGCTGGACGGTGTCGAGTTCCACAACGGCAAGACGATGACGGCAGCCGATGCGGCCTATTCGTTCAACCGCCACCTCGACCCCGATACCGGTTCGCCCGCCAACGCCTATATGGGCGACATCGAATCGATCACGGCTGATGGCGACAAATACGTCGTCTTCAACATGAAGACGCCCAATGCAGATATCCCCTATCTGCTGTCGGAGTATCATTTCACCGTGCAGCCCGAAGGCGCCGACACCGAAAGTTATGTCGACGGCGAGGCCATCGGCACCGGTGCCTGGAAGGTCGCGGAATTCGAGCCGGGTATTGTCGGCATCTTCGAAGCCCACACGAGCTACCACCGCAATGGCCGGCCCTATGTCAGCGAGATCGATACCTTCGGCATTCCCGATGGCTCGACCCGCGTCAATGCGCTGCTCGCTGACGAAGTCGACATCATCACCGCGCTGGAGCCCCAACTGGTCGAGACGGTCGCCAATTCCGACAGCGCCCAGGTTCTGAACCAGCCCGGCGGTGCCCATCCGACCTATCCCATGCGCTCGGATACTGCGCCTTATACCGACAACAATGTTCGCCTGGCGCTCAAACATGCGGTCGATCGTGAACGCATGCTGAACCTCGTCTGGCAGGGGCTGGGAACGGTCGGACGTGACCATCCGATCCCACAGCATGACCCGTTCTTTGCCCCCGATGTCGAAGCGCTTCCGCGTGACCCCGACAAGGTTGCCTACTACCTGAAGAAGGCCGGCGCGGAAAACACGGTGTTCGAGATCTTCGGTTCTGATTCCAACTTCGGTGGCGTCGACGCCACCATCGTCATGGCCGAAACGATGAGCGAAGCCGGCGCCAACGTGCAGGTTAAACGCGTGCCGTCCGATGGTTACTGGAGCGCGGTCTGGCTGAAAGAGCCTTGGTGCGGTTCAAGCTGGTATGGCCGGCCCACGGCTGATCTGATGTTGGCGATCGCCTACATCTCCGGTGGTGCGTGGAACGAGAGCTACTGGTCGAACGAACGTTTCGACAGCCTCGTTCTGGAAGCGCGCCAGTCGGTTGATGAAGATCTGCGTCGTGAACTCTATCGCGAGATTCAGATCATCATGCGTGATGAAGGCTCGACCGTTACACCGGTCTTCACCAACTGGCTCGACGCCTATTCCAACAAGGTCAAGGACCTTAAAGGCCATCCCCACGGCTTTGCCGGCTGGATGTACTGGGAAGACGTCTGGATCGACGACTCCACGGCCTGATCACCAATCAGGCTCGCAATAAGGAAGGGCCGGTCCGGATGGACCGGCCCTTTTTGCTGGCGCGGGTTTGCGTCGGCTAGAGCAAGTCGCGCGGAATGGAGCGTTTCCAGTTCTGACTGAAAAACTCGTCATCGCCCTCGCTGGCGTTCACCGTGGTCTCGACGAAGAAGTTCGCGGCATCGCAAGTCACCGTCGTCGTCGCCTCGACCGCGACCTGCCAGTCACCCCGTGATTGGGTGATACGCCAGCTCACCTCACCACAACTTGAGAGCGGATCACCCTTGGTGATCGACTGTTTCTCGACCCCAAGCTGATCGACCTCCATGCCGTGATCGTCGATCCGGTAGGCGCCATCATCCTTGCCGAGAGAAAACTCAGTGTGGCCGCTTTCCATGTCGGTCACAAAGCGCCGCTGACGCCCGAACTGGCGCAACCAGGTAACGCCCGAAGGCTCGGGGATTTCCGCCCCCTCGAACTCCGGCAGGTCGGCATCGGCGGCGTTTGCAGACCGCAGCGGCAACAACAGCGCGCTTGCCGAGCAATCGATCGTCAGGCGCGCCTCTTCGGGTGCTGGCCACAGCAGTGGCCAGCACCCGTTGGCAAGTGCCAGACGCAAGCGATGCCCCGCCGGCACGGTCTGGGCAATCGCATTCATCGACAGGATCACGTCATAGGTCTGCCCGGGCAGCAGGGCCTCAGGCACATCGTGGCTATCGCGATGGGTAAGGTTGAGGCAGCCCCAGGTCACCAGCGCGGAAGCACCATCGGGTGCAACACTCTCCAAGCGGGCTGTGATGGTCGCCACGGATTTGTCAGAGCGCAGGGAGAGGCGCACGCGTGGCAACCCGACAATTGCCAGATCCTCGGCCAGCACGGCGCTGTCGAACAGGACCGACAAGGCGTCATCGGGTCGTTGATCGAGCGGCAATTCGGGGCCAATCCCGTGCGGATTCCATTCCCCGGTCAGAACACCGACGGTCAGGTCGGTCGCAACCATGGCTTCGCCCGTGCCTGTGCCATCGACAAGTCCGGCGCCAGCATCAAGACCGTAAGTGCGTTCGGAAATCGTCGCGGAAGGCCAGGCCTCTTCAGCAATCCAGCGGCCCGGACGTTCGGTCTGTTGTGCAGCCGGAGCAGCATGATCCTGCAGCCACAGGCGTACCATGGGCTCCTTGTCGATACCGTTCTCGACACCCTTGAGCCAACGATCCCACCAGCGCAGACAATCCTGGAGAAAACCGATCGCCGGGCCCGGCGCGCCAAGATGGGGATAACCGTGCGCCCAGGGGCCGATCAGACAACGCCGCGGCACCTTAAGGCCCGCCATCAGTTTGAGCGCGGTATTGGTGTAACCATCGGCCCAACCGGTCACGGCATAGACCGGGCACTCGATCGCATCCCAGTCCTGGCAGACGGAACCATGTTTCCAGTAGTCGTCGCGGCGCTGGTGGCTGACCCATTCGGCCGTCGGGAAAGGCAGTTCTTCGAGCCGCTTGAGCCACATCTCGCGCCATTTGTCGCCGACGATCGCAGGGTCGGGCGGGCGAGCGAAATAAGCCTGAGCCTGACCGCCCCAAGCAAGGTTGTTGCGCAGCAGGCAACCCGACATGTAGTGCACATCATCGACATAACGATCGTCGGTCGAACACAGCGTGATCACGGCCTTGAGTTCCGGCGGCTTGCGGAACGCAGTCTGCAGACCGCTGAACCCGCCCCATGAGATCCCGATCATGCCGCAGGCGCCGGTCGACCATGACTGTGCCGCGATCCAGGCCAGGGCATCGAGCATGTCGTCCTGTTCCTGGCGGACATACTCGTCCATCGGCGCGCCTTGGGAATTGCCCGAGCCGCGTGTGTCGAGACGAATGGCGGCATAGCCGTGCCCGGCGAACCAGGGGTGGATCAGTTCATCACGCGGCAGCGTGAAGTCGCGATGACGGTAGGGAATGTATTCGATGATCGCCGGAACCGGATCATCCTCGGCGTCTTCAGGCAGCCAGATGCGTGCGGCCAGCATGGTGCCGTCCGACATCGGAATTGCCTGATGGTCGATCACTCGAATACGACGCGGATAATCCTTGCGCACCGTCATGGCGCCGCCTGATGCAACCAAATTGACCATGAATGTGGTCCTCCCCGGCGCGCAAGTTAGCGCCCGCGGGCGCTGCCGTCACCGGGGGAAGAAGCGCTATTTTGCGCCGACGATCCTGCGCTGGGCATTATGCAGATGGGCCCGCATCGCGACACGGGCGCGGTCGGCATCATTGTCTGCAAGCGCCTCGAGCACCGCGCCATGTTCGTCGCGCAGGATCCGGACACGTTCCTTCTGCTCGCCTTTGCTCAGATTGCGCGCCGTATCCATGCCATCCTGAATATCGTCATGCAGAAGCTCCATGGTCTCGGCAAAGAGGGCGTTGCCGCTGGCATGGGCGATTGCCATGTGAAACTCGAGGTCTTCCTCTTTGCCCAGGCGGCCCTTGTTTGCAGCATCATCACAGGCATCGTTGGCCTCGCGAATGCACCGCAGGTCGGCAGCCGTGTGGCGCGCCGCGGCAAGGGCGGCTGCTTCGCCTTCCAGCGCAATGCGGAACTCGAAACAACGCAGGATCTGCGCGGCATTGGTCGAATCGCCATAACGCAGCAGGTCACGCACCGGCCGGCGTCGCACATAGCTGCCCGATCCCTGGCGTGATTCGATAATGCCATCGGCGCGCAGTCGCGCCAGTGCCTCGCGAATGACCGGTCGCGAGACTTCGAACATGCGGCAAAAGCCGTGTTCGCTGGGCAGGCGATCGCCTTCTGCCAGGGTGCCGTCGACAATGCGCTCGACGATCTGTTCATAGACACGGTCACCCAGCTTGGGCGCACGCAGCGGGGAACGCTGCGGCCAGGATTCAGACGGATTGGAGGGTTTGGCGGCGGTCTGTTTGCTCATGTTCATGTTCTCAGAACTTTGGTTCATCGGTGTCGACTGCGAGATGTCCCAGGCAGTCACCGGGTTCGACGCGACCGATGGCACGCACGCAGATCAGCAGGCCGGAAGCCCTGAAATGCACGGCCAGCGGCTCGCGTTCGGGATGTTCAAGGTTGTGGACAGTGCCGGCGAGATCACCAGACTGGACTTCATCACCCAAGCCGGCAGCCGGAACGAAAACGCCGTAATCGGGCGCAAAAGAAAAATGTTCGGCCGCGTCACTTGCCATCAGGCGCATGGTGCCGCTCGGCTCGACCGCGACATTTGGGGTCACGCCGGCTTGTGCCAGAAGATTCCGGACACCACGCTCGACGAGATAGAGGTGATCGGTGTTGACGATCGCTCCACCGCCAAACTCACCGCCCAACTCGATACAACCCTGGCGCTGGGCAGCTCCGCCCGCAGTTCGGCTGCCACCGGTCGTCAGCTTGGCATCGGATGCATCCCAGAGATGGCCATAAGGACCACCGAAGGCACGCATCAGGGCATAGGCTTGTTTGTCCTGCTCGGGCTCGCCGATCAGGGATACCGAAACGAACGGCACGTAGTCGAGCGATCCACCACCGGAATGCAGGTCGACAAAGATGTCGGCCATCGGCATCAGGTGGTTTTCGATCCAGTCAGCAATTTCGTGGGTAGGGCCGTGCGCGGGATCGGCCGGGAACACGCGATTGAGATTGGCCTGATCCAGGGGAGACACCCGTTGGCCGGCGCGTGCGGCCGGCAGGTTGGCCGACGGCAGAATGATGGCTCGGCCCGCGAGCGACGCAGGGTCAAGCGTGCGTATCAGGTTGCCCAGGGCGATCTGGCCCTCGTATTCATCACCATGGTTACCGGCCATCAACAGGACCGTCGGCCCCTCACCGTTCTTGACCACGGCGATGGGAATGGGGATGACACCATAGGCCGAGCGCGTCACGGAATACGGCAGGCTCACGCGGCCGGTTTGTTTACCGTCGCGCTCAAAATCAACATCCGTGAACAAACTGGTGGAAAAGACCGACATGTTAAGGGGCCCTGTAGCTGAGTTATCCAAGCCAATAGAAGCCGCGCATAATAGTCAGGTGAAAAGGGCAAAACATTCCATGTGCGCCATCAAGGGCGCCTTACTTGTCGTTCTTGTGACCATGTTGGGAACCACGGGACAAAGTGAGGATGCGTGGCAATACGCACTGGCCATGCACGGTGAGCCCGCATTTCCCGACGGCCTGCAGGCGCCCCTGCCATGGGTGAGTGCTGACGCGCCACAAGGCGGCATCCTGCGCCTGTCGGAAATCGGCACCTTCGACAGCATGAATCCCTACATCGTTTTCGGTTTGCCGGCGCGTGGCCTGGGGCTGGTTTATCAGAGCCTGCTCTATCGCTCGCCCGATGAGCCCTTCACACTCTACCCCCAGCTCGCCCGAGCCATCGAAGTTGCCGATGATCGCAGCTGGATTGTCTTTCATCTGGACCCCGCAGCACGCTTCCAGGATGGCACGCCGGTCACCGCCGACGATGTCCTGTTCACCTTCGAGGCCCTCAGATCAGAGGGAAAACCGCACTATCAGACCTTCTACGCCGGCGTCTTCGACGCTCGGGCGATTGATGACCTTGCTGTACGTTTCGATCTGGACGGTGGGAACTGGGAGCTTCCCATGCTTCTGGGCCTGATGCCGGTGTTGTCGCGGGCCTATTTCGAGACGGTTCCCTTCGAACGCACCAATCTGGAGATCCCGCTGGGAACCGGCCCCTATCGTGTCATCGCGATCGAACCGGGTCGCCGCGTGGTTTATCAGCGTGACCCCGACCATTGGGGTAATGCTCTGCCGCAGAACGTCAGGCGGAACAATTTCGAAACCATTGAATACAGCTGGTATCGCGACAGCAATGTCGCCCATCAGGCCTTTCTGGCCGGGGAAATCGACCTTCAGTTCGAAAGCGATGCCCTGCGCTGGGCCACCGGCTACGACGCGCCAGCGGTCACCGATGGCCGGATCGTTCTGGAAGATCTGCCTCATGGCCGGCCTTCGGGCCTTCTCGCGGTTGTCTGGAACCAGCGACGCCCACCGTTTGAGGATATCCGGGTGCGACAAGCACTCTCACTGGCGTTCGACTTCACCTGGACCAACGCGACCCTGCTGCATGACCATTATCAGCGGACCCAGAGCCTGTTCGACAACTCGGATCTGGCGGCCACGGGACCTGCGATGGGCGGTGAACTGGCCTTGCTCGAACCCTGGCGTGATGACCTGCCCGCCGAACTCTTCGAAGCGCCCTATGTGTGGCCCCAAACCGATGGCAGCGGCAGGCTGCGCGAGCAGCTTCGTCAAGCGGCTGACCTGCTGGCGCAGGCAGGATTCATCCTGAACGACGGCATCCTGATCGATGCCCGGAACGGAGAAGCCCTTGATTTCGAGTTGCTTCTCTCGGACTCCTCATATGAGCGGATCATGCTGCCCTGGATGCAAAATCTGGAACGTCTGGGCGTCAGGGCGACGCTGCGGACCATCGATGCCGCACAATACCGCACCCGCACGGCCGGGTTCGATTTCGATGCCATGATCTGGCACTGGGGCGTTTCGCTATCACCCGGTAACGAACAATGGATCTATTGGGGCGGTGACGCGGCAGACGATGAAGGCAGCCGCAATTACCCCGGCCTGCGTGATCCCGTGGTCGATGCGCTGATTGCCCAACTCTCGGATGCCAGGAGCTATGAAGACCTGACAGCGGCAGCCCGTGCCCTCGACCGGGTCCTGATGTGGGGACGCCATGTTTTGCCGCTATATTACCGTAGCGGCGACACTCTGGCCCGCTGGGCCGACGTCCAACACTCGGACGTGACGCCACTTTACGGTGTGGATACGTTGTCCTGGTGGCGTGAAAGCAGCAATTGAACAGCTCACGCCACGGACGGACCGTTTTCTACTGTTGGGTCGTAGCCGTGATCCGTGATATTGGGTGCTATGCGATTTCGTAGGTTAGTTCTCACATTTTGGTTGTTTACCGTCCTGATGATCACGTCGGCCTGTGCCGACTATGTGACAGAACAGGTTTCGTTCGAAGCGCAGGAAACCTATCCCGGCGGCTCTGCAGCACCGTTGGATACCGTGACCGGCCTGTTAACCCTGCCCGACAGCGAAGGTCCCCATCCGGCCGTGCTGATGCTCCATGGCTGCGCCGGCCTCCTGAGCAAACACAAACACTGGGCCCGGCTGTTCGCCGAGTGGGGTTACGCAAGCCTGCGCGTCGATAGCTTTGGACCGCGCGACATCGACGAAATCTGCACCAACATCCATCAGCCGGTGCCGCGCGCCATGGACGTCAACGGCGCGATCACCTATCTGCAAAGCCGTGATGAGGTCGACGCCTCAGAACTGGTCGTGATCGGCTGGTCGCATGGCGCAAGCGTTGCGCTCCAGATTGCCGCAGAGCCCGGGTCGCTGCGTCAGGACCTCAAGCAGAACATCTCGGCTGCTATTGCCATCTATCCCTATTGCTCGCGCACATCACAACCCTTTCGCGCACCCCTGCTGGTCCTGATCGGCCGAGCCGACAGCTGGACACCAGCCGGCGTCTGCGAGGCGATGGTCGAGTACCTGCCCGCAAACAGCGAACCGGTCGATCTGGTGATCTATGAAGGCGCCACGCATTCCTACGACTGCCAGGCATGCGACGGGGTCTACTACGGTTATCAACTGACCTTTGACGAGGACGCATTCAACGACACCATCTTGCGCGTTGAAGCGTTCCTGAACGAACATCTGGAACAGGATTGAGGAAAGAACCGGCAATGATGACCCATGTGCACATTCTCAGCCGGGTGCGAACGCTGGCTATAGCAATCGCGCTGGTCGCGCTCATGCTGGCCACATCGGCCCAATCCGGCGACACCAGCGTCGGCCCGACCCTCGATGCAGGCCGGATCGAAGCTGCCCTGACCAATGGCGCCAGCGAGGGTGTCAACAGTTACGACAATCCCTATACCGTCTGGTTCCTGCCAGGTGGACGCCTTGATGGTGTTGCCGGTGTGGACGACGAATATGTCGATTCCGGCCAGTGGTGGCTCGAGGATGACTACTTCTGCCGCAGCTGGAACACCTGGCTCAACGGCGAAACCGGCTGTTTCCAGGTCGTGATCGACGGCGAGACGATCTATTGGCTCGACCATCTCGACAAGGTCACCCGCGAGGAGCACTACAGCGCCCCGCAGTGAAGTGCCCGCCGCGATCTTTCCAGTGCGTTTCCTGCCCGGCATGAGGTAAACACGCCGCTCACCTGATCGAGCCGGCTCTCATGGCCTTCCTTCCTCCCGATCTCGCAGTGCGGCCGGCAGCCGGCAACCTGCGCGAACATGTCAGCCGCACCCTGCGGCTTGCCGGACCCGTGATTGTGGCGCGCTGCGGCATGCTCATCATGATCACCGCCGATACCATCATGACGGGCCAGGCCGGCGGCCAGGAACTGGCCTATCTGGGCCTCGCCTTCGCACCTCACATCACGATGCTGGTGATCGGCATCGGCCTGCTTTCAGGCACGGTCATTCTTGTGTCGCAGGCCGATGGCGCCGGACGCAAACACGAGAGCGGGCGAATTCTATGGGTCGCCATGCTCGATGCCCTGATTCTGGGATTGATCCTGTCACTGGTCCTGTTCAAGGGTGAGGCGTTCCTGTTGCTGTTTGGTCAAGAACCGGAACTTGCGGCAGGGGGCGGCAAAGCCATGCTCATGTTCGCCTGGGGCATGCCGGCAATCTATCTGTTCACGGCCGTATCAATGTTCCTGGAAGGCATCGGGCGCGTAAAACCGGGCATGATCGTCATGTTGGCCGCAAATCTCGTGAACATCGCGTTCAACTGGGTTCTGATTTACGGCCATCTGGGGTTCGAGCCCGGCGGCGCGGCCGGCGCGGTTCTGGCAACCAGCCTGACGCGCTGGCTGATGTTCTTCGCGATATTCACCTACATCTTCCTGATGGCAGACAGGCACGCGCTTGGCATTTTCCAGCCGATTACCGGCCTTGTAAAATTGCAGTTCCGTTTCCTGCGTCTGGGCATTCCCATGGCGCTGTCTTATGCCTTCGAAACCACGGCCTTCATGACGATCACGATGCTGGCCGGTTGGCTGGGGGCTGCATCGATCGCGGCCTATCAGGCGGCCATGAACGTCAACGGCCTTTGTTTCATGGTAGCGATCGGCATGTCGACCGCGACAGCGGTGCGGGTCGGCAATGCGATTGGCCGGCACGACCGGCATGGCATGGCGATGGCGGGCTGGGTCGGCACCGTTCTGATTCTCCTGGCGATGGTTCCACTGGCAGCGATCGTGGCTCTCTTTCCGCAAACACTCGCATCAATCTTCAACAAGGAAGCCGATGTGGTGCCGATCATCGTCTCGGCCCTGTTTGTCGTCGCCTTCCTGATCCCGTCCGACGGCGTACAGGGCGTCCTGTTGGGCGCGCTCAGGGGGGCTGCTGATATCTGGCCGACAACCGCTCTGGGCTTTTTCTCCTTCTGGATCGTGATGGTCCCCTTGGCCGTGTTGTTCGGCTTTCAGTTCGAAGGCGGTATCCCGGGGCTGTTGTGGGCCGAGGTCGTCGCCATCACGCTAGCGGCGGTTCTCTTTGGCTGGCGTTTTCGGGTTATTTCACGGCGCGACATCCTCCCGTTTTTCTGAAACAACGTCATAACGGCGTCACAAACCCTCCATCTCGGTGTCGCCTGATCAGCGCACACCACAACCATGCTGAAGCTTATGCCAACCGACGAAACCACCCCGGCCATCCCGCGACCCGCCAAACAGCGGGTCCACGAAGCGCGTGTCGTCCTGTCGGATCTCGATGGCTGCCTGGCCGCCGGCAACGTTGCCCTGGAAGGTGCCGTGGAGCTGGCCAGACAACTGGTCGACCGTCTCTATCTGGTCTCGAACAACTCCAGCCACGACGCGCCCTCCCTGTCGCAGGAACTGGCGGCACACGGCCTGGAAATCCCGGCGCAGCGCATCGTTCTGGCGGGCATCCTCGCGGTCGACACGATCGCGCGCCGCTGGCCCGGTTGCCGCATCATGGTCTGCGGCAGTTCGGCCCTGCGCTGCCAAGCACAAAACCTTGGGCTCACTGTCGCTGATCGCGAGGTCGATGTCGTGCTGGTCGCCCGC
>Ga0233427_10004261_pt1 | contig 12010 bp, 10 predicted proteins | sample SI_118_April2016_5_FD_179885 | JGI IMG/M metagenome (GOLD analysis project Ga0233427, IMG submission 179885) | Seawater microbial communities from Saanich Inlet, British Columbia, Canada - SI_118_April2016_100_MG | ecosystem: Environmental > Aquatic > Marine > Inlet | place: Canada: British...
TTAATCTTAAATTTTCTCGAAATAGAATATTAAAAACATTTAAAAACTTTAGTTTTATAAAGGGTGAGCTAGAGGATCGAAAAACACTTAATAAAAATGTTCTAAGTTTTAGACCAGAAATTATTATTCATCTAGCGGCTCAAGCAGGTGTTAGATATAGCTTAAATGCTCCAAGAAAATATCTATCATCAAATATAATTGGAACATTTAATATAATTGAAATTGCACATAAAGTTAAAGTTAAACATTTACTGATAGCATCGAGTTCTTCAATATATGGAGCAAATAAACAATCTATTTTTAAAGAAACTGATAAAACAGACAATCAATTAAGTATTTACGCTGCAACTAAAAAATCAACAGAAAGTATAGCGCACTCATATTCCTCTCTTTGGAAAATTCCAATTACAATGTTACGTTTTTTTACTGTTTATGGGCCTTGGGGTAGACCGGACATGGCTTATTTTAAATTTACAAAGGCAATAATTGAAAACAAAAAAATCGATGTTTATAACGGTGGTGAGATGTACAGAGATTTTACCTACATAGATGACGTCACAAAATCAATAGAGCTGCTTATTAATAAAATACCATTACAAAATAACAGAAAAAAATATAAAAGTGATAGTCTGTCACATACGGCTCCATTTAGAATAATTAATATTGGAAATCAAAAGAAAGTTTATCTTAAAAATTTTATATCCGCTTTAGAAAAAAAATTAAATAAAAAAGCTAATAAAAATAATATGTCCATGCAAAAAGGAGATGTTAAAAAAACATTATCAAATACAAATCTTTTGTACCAAATAATTAAATATAAACCAAAAGTAAATTATAAAAATGGAATCTTTGCTTTTGTTGAATGGTACAATAAATATCATAAGTAAAATTTTGTTTGCGCTAATTTAGTTACAAAAATCAATTTTAATTTTATTAAAAAAATATTGATATTAGTTGTTTTAATCTTTTCTGGGTATTTCTTGATGCTAAATAAAAGTATTTATTGATATTTGGAATAGACACTTGTCATTTTGGTAAAAAAATTTTCTAAATTAAATCTTTTAATATTTTTAAAGCCTTTTTTTATCATTCTATTTTTGAGTCGCAATTTTTCATCAATTATTAATGCACTTTTTTTTGGATTTGAAGGATTTATATAAAATACACTATTTAAACCTACTTCATTCATTGGAGCTTTTTTTGTAGTAAAAACTAGACTACCACATTTTTGTGCCTCAACTATTGGCCAACCAAAACCCTCAACAATTGATGGAAAAATCAAAGCTTCTGCAGTTGAGTAATAAGATCGCAAATCATTTATATCTATATTTTTAATGATAATGATCTTTTCTTGCAATTGTAAAATTCTTATTAAAGAAATTAGTTCAATTGAATTATAATCTCCAATTAATATAAGTTTAAAATTTTTTCTTTTATTAATTTTGATAAAATTAAAAAATACTTTAATCAAATTATTTTTATTTTTATACCATACATCGGTACCAACATGTAAGAAAAATTTAAAATTAATTTTTTTTTTCCTTAAAAAAATTTTTTTTTCTTTATAATTTATTTTATAAAAATTATCATTTAATGATTGATGTATTGTATAAATATTTTTATTTTTAAAGTTCATATATTTCCGTAATTCTTTTTTTGTATTTTTGGAAACACAAATTATTGATTTAAATTTTATTATAAAGTGAAGTATCAATTTATGATAAACTTTAGAAATTAAAGATAGTTTAGAAAATTTATGTAAACTTTTATTATTTAATAAACTAATATTAACTAAATCATGACAGGTTAAAATTAATTTTTTTGATTTTATAAATGGAAATAGTAGAGAGTTGCTCTGATTACATATATGAACTAAATCATTTCTTTTAATTTTAAAAAATAAAAAAATACCAAATAATATATAGTTATCGATATAACCAAGCCATTTCTGAATAGAATGATTTTTAAAATTTAGTCTATTTAAAATTATCTTTGGCTTAATAATTTTGATTTTGAAATTTTTTCCTAAAATAATTTTGATTAATTTTACATAACTATTCATGCTTCTGGATTTTAAAAGTGGATAATCTCCAATAAGATAAATTTTCATTATATTTTAAAATTTAAATTTTATATTTTGTTACTTTAAAAATAAACAGTTTTTCTTCTAGATATTGCAGAGAAATGAATTTTATATTTGCTGTTTTTAAAATACTCATCAAAAGCATCTTTAACACCTGAATAAGAGCTATAATTGTCAACCATCAATATCCCACCATTTACAATATTTGGGACAAGTTTTTCAATACTAAACTTTGTTGCCTCATAAAGCTCAAGGTCAATTCTAAGTAGAGATATGTTTTCTGCTAAATTTTCTTTTATCTGTAAGGTTTCCTCAACCTTGCCTTTTATTAAAGTGAGATTATTATTGTTTTTTGTATTCTCAGAATAAATTTTTTTTACATAATCTAACGAATTATTGTTCCAACCACTTACTTCATTTATTTTTAGTTTTTCTTTATAAGTATCTTTTAAAAGTTTGCCATCATTGGCTATATCTCTATCTGTTGGTACTGGTACTCCTTCAAAAGTATCATAACCATAAATCTTAGAGTCTATAAGGTTATGAAGATTAATTAATTTTTGAAAAAAAACTAATCCATGGCCAGTACCAACACCTATCTCAACCATGTTTTTAAAACCATTTTTTTTTAATAGAAAATTAAATGAATTAAGATTATTCCAAAGCATATTTTTGTCTGTCTGAATAAAAGAAAGACTCAAACATTCAGAGATTAGCTTTCTTTCGTCTTTATTTGATTTTATAAACGATAAAGTATTGTTAATTATTTTTATGATTTCTACGAATTTATAATTCATAATAAAATTTACATTTAATTTTAGCCTTTAACTAGTAAAACTATTGAAATAAAATAAAAATTATTAAATTTATATAAATTGACTATTATAAAAGATCATCAAATAGATAAAAATTCATTTTTAGAATGTGAGATTCTTATTGTTGGATCTGGTATGAGTGGCCAAGTGCTTGCATCCAAACTTTCAAATAAAAAAATTATTATGATTGAAAGTGGTAAAATCAAATATGATAAGAATAATCAGCTACTAAACGAGATTATGGAAGTAGGCATTCCTTCAAGAAAAAATAATCAAAGCAGGATAAGACAATTAGGTGGTTCTGCTAATCTTTGGGCAAATCAATTAATGACCCTAGATGAAAATGAAATAAGTGAGAGAGCTTGGGTAAATAAAAACTTCTCATGGCCATTTAATTATGATGAAATAATTAAGTATTATAAAGAAAGTATCAATTTAATTTATACTAATAATTTTAAGAATATTAATTATTTTGATCAAGATTTAGAAAAAAATAGAAATTCATTCTTAGAAAATGAAATATTAAAAGAAAAAGTATTCAATTTTAATAATCATTTTTGGCCATCAAAAGTTGAAAAATTTAATCATAATTCTAAATTTGCAAAAAAAATTATTAATTCTAATAATTTAAAATTTTTAGAAGATTTTACTGCAACTGAATTTCAAGTTAATGCTGAATCACAAACAATTGAAAATATTAAAGTTCAATCAAATAATAGAACTTGCACAATAAAAGCTGAAATTTACGTACTATCATGCGGTGCAATTGAAAATGCTAGAATATTATTAAACAATGAAAAAAATAGTAAAGTTTTTAAGAATCAAAATATAGGTAAGTATTTTATGGATCATCCAAGAATTTGCTTGGGTATTCTTAAATCAAAGCAAAAGATACCTTTAAGCAACTTACTTGGAATTAAATATAAAAATTATGATTTTAGAAAAAGTGTTAGTCTTTCAAAAATTTATCAAAGAAAGAAAAAAATTCTTTCAGCTTATGCTTTTTTAGATCCAAAATACAAAAATGATGATGAAATAATGTTTGAAAATTTTTTATATGAATTAAAAAAATTAATAAAGTTTAAAGGACTACCAAAGATAAATTATAAAAATATAAAAATAAAAGAATTATTTGAACAAATTTATCTTAAACTTTCTCCACAAATCTCTAATTCAAATTTAAATAATTTTATTCGTACTTTTTTTGAAAAAAAAAATTACTATCTATCTTTTGATGAGATGTATGTTAATTACCAGGCCGAACAATTTCCAAACTTTAATAGTAAAATATATTTAAGTGATAAAAAAGATCAATACAACCAACAAAAAGCAATAATTGATTGGCAGTTAAATGAAATTGATTATAAAACACATAATGAATTTAGTTCAGTTTTAAAAGACAAATTTAAGTCAAATACTTTTTTAGAATTTAATGAGTACGAAAAAAAAATTATTACAGATGCTAATCATCATAGTGGAACAACAAGAATGTCTTTAGATCGAGAAGATGGTGTTGTCGATAAAAATTGTAAATTCCATGATATTAAAAATTTATACATATCAGGAAATTCTGTTTTTAGATCCTCTGGTTGTGTAAATCCAGGTTTAACAAATTCAGCTATGTCGATCAGGTTGGGAGAACATTTACAAAGAATATTAAAATGAAATTTTTTTTTATAATAAAGATAATCATCATTAAAATTATAAGATTAAATATATCCTTTTTAAAAAGAGAAATATCCGGTTATCCGAATTTTGTTAAAAAATTTGAAAATGATTTTGCTTCTTTTATTGGTAAAAAATATGGAATTTCTTTTTGCAATGGTACCTCATCAATTGAAGCTGCAATCTTTTCCTTAAATTTTTCTAAAGATGATGAAATTTTAATTACCTCAAGCAACTTTCATGCAAGCATTGGGCCAATTAAAAATTTAAATTGCAAACCTGTTTTTGTAGATATTGATTCAAAAACATTAACTGTTGACTGCGATGATTTAAAAAAAAAAATAAATCATAAATCTAAATGTTTGTTAATTGTTCATCCATGGGGATATCCTTGCAATATGAGTGAGATCATGAAAATTATAAAAGAAAATAACTTAAAATTAATTGAAGACTGCTCACATTCACATGGAGCATTATATGAAAATCAAAAAGTAGGTTCTTTTGCAGACATTAGTTGTTTTAGCTTGCAAGGGGGCAAAGCTATTAAAGCTGGTGAAGGTGGTATAGCCTTAACTGACAATGAAGATTATTATTATAGAATGTCTGTTTATGGCCATTTTAACAGACATGAAAAATATTTAGAAAATATTGAACAATTAAAATACTTTTCCAAAACTGGATTATCAAAAAAACTTAGAGCACATCCACTAGGAATAAGTATCGCAAGTGCTGATCTTGATAATTTAGTAAATTTAAATAAATTTAAAAATAAAATTTACAATAAAATAGACAAAATTATTTCTAAATATGATTCAATCAGTACAATGCAATTAAACAAACAAGCAATTAGAGGGGGTTTTTTTGGAGGCTACCCTATTATATTTGAAAATATTAATCAAATTGCTGAAATAAAAAAAAAATTTAATAAATACAATATAGATATATATCCATATCAATGGCTGAATCATCACAAGATGAAGGTATTTGGTACTGATGAAATTGGCCTACCAGTAACAGAAAGCATTTTAAATAAATTTTATCTTATCAATATTCCATATTTTCTTAATTTTAATTTTAAGAAACTTGAAGATTGTTTAATGGAGTGTAAAAAAAGTAATTTAATTTAAATATGAGAAATTTATTTTTTAATCTTTCTTACACAAAAAGATATTTCATTAGTTAAAAAACTAGGAAATAACTTTTTTAAAAAAATAAACTTTCCAACAGGTGTCATCTTAATAATTTCTAAATCATATATGGAGCACATTCTTTTTATTGAATCAATTGAGAAATAATGCAAATGATTTCCATCCCAATCTTTATTTACAAACCATGTATCATATAACCCACTAGTTTCAGGAAGTTTTCCAAATAAAAGTCTTAATCGGTTTTTAATTGAAGTTACTAATGGTAAGTTTATAAATGCTATACCATCTTTTGCCAATACACGTCGAACTTCAGAAAAAGAATGAAAAGGATCAAAGAGATGCTCTATAATCATCATCATAACTAAACAATCAACTGAATTATCTTCTAATGGAAAATCATGATTAAAGTTACCATCTAAAAGTTCAATATTTTTATATGTATTTATTTCTAAGATTTCATCAGAAAAAGCAATATCATAACCAATAATTTTTTTAAAATTGTAGCTTTCATTAAAATATTTTAAAGTGGAGCATTGTGCTGCTCCTACTTCTACTAATAGATTATACACTCTAGGTATGGCTTTATCTAAAACTTCCTCAATAATATGATACCTTTTACCATGAGAGAATAAATTGTTATAAATTACTTTAATATCTGTATTAAAATTAAGCTTCTCTTCACGAGAAACTATTTCAAGTTTATGCTGATGTGAATAAAATTTTTTTTCAGGAGAATCATTTTTCATAAAATTAATTTATATTAAATATAAAATATGTTAAATCAAAATTTAATTTATTTCTAAAAATACTAATTTATAGACAGTTTATTAGTTTTTTGGAAAATTATTTAGAACAGAAACAATTAGTTTATGTGTATTTATAATTTAATTATTTAAATGTATTTTTTAGAATATAATGGTTAAAGTTTTATTTTAATCTTCTAATTTTATTATTCAAAATCATAAAAAATAATTTTAAAGCTTTTATATATCTGGGTAAGAAAACCACTGGATTATATATAATTCTTATCAGCCATCCCAAATACATTTTATCAATAATATTATTCATTGGTGCCTGTTGTTTTGTATAAAAAGATATAGCTGCTCCAGTACAAAATATGGTTATTTTTGTTTTTATATTTTTCTTAATATAATATCCTAATATTTCTTGGGTACCTCCTCCTAAATTAATAATAATATATTTAGGTTTGATTTTTTTTACTTGTTTTAATAAGTTTTTATCAATTATTTTTTTTTTATAAATTGGAGCTATATAATGAAATGTATTTTTAATATTTTTTGAAATAAAAAAGTTTTTATTTATTAATGACTCCTTTTGACTTGGATCTACAATAAAAATTTTTTTTAACTTTTCTTTTTTTAGATTGATTATTAGATCGTTAAAAAATTTATATCCTGAATATTTATTTACTTTTAGCCCTTTGATAATTCTCAATAACAAGCAGAGATAACCACTATCAAAAAGTGCTATATCTGAATTAATTAAAGCAGTATGATATTTTTTATCTTTATCTATAGATGATAGGCCGGGCCCTGATGGTAAGACTAAAAGTCCACCTTTTTTATCTAATAAATTTTTTAATTTTTTATATTTAGCGTCATAAAAAGTAACATTAAATATTTTAATTTTTTTATAATTATGCACAATTAAATTAAACTTTTTAGTAAAATTTGATAAAATAGATCTATATGTATTATAATAAATGATTTTGATAAATAAAATTAAAAAATTTCTTAAGCTTTTAAATAACAAAACCTCACGCAGGGGTATTTTTAACAATATAGCTGCAAACATCGAGTTAGAAAGTTTAATTAATGAATTAGATTTTGAGAGTGTATTGGATATAGGATCAAGTAAAGGACAATTTGTTTTGTTAGTTGAAAAAATAAATCCAAATAAAATTATTCATTCATTTGATCCTATTACTGAAAATATTAAAAAGCAAAAAAAATTTTTTAAAAATAAAAAAAATATTTTTTTTCATAATTATGCTCTAGGTAATAATTCTGTAAATCAAGATTTTTTCATTACCAATAGAAATGATAGCTCCTCCTTTTTGAAAGTTAAAAAATCAAACAATAATGATTACAAAATTTTAGAAAAAAGGACTGTACCTATTAAAAAATTAGATCAATTATATTCTAATTTAAAAATAGCAAAACCTATATTGGTGAAAATTGATGTACAAGGATTTGAGCTTAATGTTTTAAAAGGTTTTGAAAAATATTTAAATAATGTTAAATATTTAATTATAGAAGTTTCAGATCAAGAATTATACAAAGGTCAACCTTTATCAAAAAATTTAATTAATTATTTAAATCAAAGAAATTTTTTTAAAATAAAAGAAAATTCTCCAAGTAAGATTAATGGTTTAAATGTATTTCAAAAAGATATTCTTTTTAAAAATAAATTATTCAAATAAATTATGTTTAATTTTTATAAAATTAAATTGTAATAGATTGAGATAAAGATAAAAATACCCTTAAGTGAATAAAATAACTGTAATAATGCCAGTGTGGAATGGTATGCCTTTTTTAAGAAAGGCTATAAGTTCTGTAATAAATCAAAGATATAAAAATTGGCAATTAATAATTAGTGACGATGGTTCAACAGATGGCACGGTTGATTATTTAAAGAAAATTAAAAATAAAAAAATAAAAATATTTTACCAGAAAAAAAATTTAGGTATTTTTGGCAATTTAAAATTTCTTAACTCAAAATCAAATACTTCTTTAGTAAAAATATTTTGTCAAGATGATAGAATGTATAAGAATTGTTTAAAAAGAACATATGACTTCATGACAAAATTCGATGATTGTAAGTTAATGTCATGTAATAAATTTCAACATTATAAAAATATTCTAGGACGTCATTATTATATTTACGAACAATTAGGAAATAAGGAATTTATTAAATTTCCTCCGAAAGCATCAATGATTGCTTTTTTTACATTGGGTAATATTTGTGGAAATTTGTCGCAAGTAACCTATAAAAAGTTTAATAATAAATATTTTCCATCATTTCAAAAAAAAATAACAATAGCTGGGGATTATTATGCCTGGGCAAAGTATTCATATAAATATGGTACATACATAATTCCTGATAAACTTGTTTATGTGCGTCCTCATGCAAAACAAGCTTCAAATTATTTAAACATGAAAAATGACTACTATTTTCAACTTCCTATAGTTTATGAATATTTATTAAATAGAATAAAAAAAAAATATTATCCAGTTCTTAGAAAGGATATGATTTTATTCAACTTGCCTCAAAGAATAACAAATTTCATAAAATATTTATTGATAGGAAGAATTAGGTTTAGTCTTGAAGTTTTTAGCAAATTACCATTTAACATTTCAATATTGGAATTATTCATCTATGGTATATTTTATAGATTTAAAAATAATAAGTTTAATTTTTTAAATAAATATTATACCAAACAAGTAGTTAATATAATCAAAGAAAACCTTTAATTTACCTCATGTCAAGTGTCAAAAGAATTATTTCTGGTACCACACAAGGATTTGTTCGAAATTTTTTAAATTTAATTATCACAATAATATCTTTACCAATATATTTAACATATTGGAATATTGAACTTTATAGTTCATGGATAATTATTTTAACAATAACTAGTATAATAAAATTGCCATTACTCTCGCATCAAGCTTATCTTGGTCAAGAGTTTGTAAATTTAGGTTCAGCTAAAAAAAAACAAATTTCTAAAATATTATTTGGTTCAATATTAATGAATTTTATTATGTTAATTATAATAATTCTTTTAAGTTATTTGATTTTATATTTCACAGAATTATTATTAATTCTTAATATAAATGAGCTTTCTATTGCAGATGTAAAATTATCAATAATTATATTGTTATTTAGCGAATTAATTGCAGGGTTTGGATTAATAGTCATGAGGGCACTTTACGTATTCAAATATTACCCCCCATTGAGTTGGATTGGTATAATTTTTGCTATAGGAGTGCCATTTTTACAAATTATATTTGTAACTAAAGGTTTTGAATTAATTGAATTATCTATTTTAACATTAACAATAACAACCTTATATTATTTTTTTTTTAATATTCATTGCCTTAAATTAATAAGGAAAAAAAAAATTAATTTTATAAATATTTTTTTCTTCTTAAATTGCAAACATCTAATTAATTCATCATACGTAATGATAGGTGATGTTTTTGAAAAAATTAAAGGAGAAGGAGTTCGAATTATATTACTTCCTTTTCTGGGAACACTGCAAATGATTACTTATATGACAATTAAAACAGCTAATGGTTTGATTAATCAATTCTTCCAGGCATTTTCAAACGCTTTTTTCATAGAGTACGCTGACTATTTAAATAAAAAAGATAAAAAAAAATTTTTAACATCTTATATTGTTATATATGTTGTTATCTGTTTTTTAATTATACCTAGTGCATTTTTTTTACAATTAATAATTAATCCGCTTTTTGATATATGGACCAAGAATAAAATTAGTTTTGATCCAATATTGTTTGCATTATTCACATCATCTTTTTTAATGATGATTTTTTATACTCCATCATTACTAATTATTAAGGGAAAAAATCTATTTAAAAAATATATGCATATAACTGTTTTAGCTAATATTGTTTACTTAATCTTAATATCAATTTTAGTTAATATTTATACTTTGATAGGTGCTGGTATTTCATTGTTAATTTTAGAAACTATATTGTGTTTATCTTTTTTTTATTATGCAAACAAATGGTTGAAAAATAATTTTATAGAGTTTAAATATAAGATAATTTTATTTTATGGTTTAGATTTAGTAATATCAATTATGTTTATTCTTTTATTGGGTGCAGAAATATTTAATGTTTTTTATATAACATTAGCCTTTACAATATTTAAATTATTATATGGAATATCATTTTTAAAATTAGCTCCTGACGAAGTTAAAAGTATCTTATATTATTTTAATAAAAGATAAGTAAATTATGTATAATTACTATAAAACGCAAAGAGTTGTTAAAAAATAAGTTAATTTTTATAATATCTATTTCTATTTTTGGATTAAAGTGAAATAAAGAGAGGTGCCTGAACTTAAATATTTAATTTTAACATCTGGTAAGTTTCATTACTTTGATATTGCTAAAGTATTATATGAAAGAAATAAACTTCATAAAATTGTATCTGGTTACCCCTGGCTAAAAATAAAAAAAGAAAAAATTCCAAAAAAATTTGTTGAATGTATAGGTCGTTATCAAATAATAAATTACTTTCTCCGTAAAATTCCATATTTTAATTCAAATAAACTTATTGATGATATTGATTATATAAATAAAAAAAAGATTGATACAATTGGATTAAATTTTTATAAAGATGTTGATATTTTGATATCCTCTGCACAATCTGGATTAAATTCAGGAAAAAATATTAAAAAAAAATCAAAAATTTATGTTTGTGACCAGTCATCACCACACATAATTTTTGAAAATAAAATTTTAGAGCAAGAGTATAAATCATTGTCTTATAACAAATTTTTACCTACAGATAATCGTATACTTGATCTTGCATTGAAAGAATATGAGGAATCTGACATTATCCTCACACCATCAATGTTTGTTAAATCAACATTTAATGAGAATTTTCATTCAAAAATATTTGTAAATCAGCTTGGTATAAACACCAATGACTTTTTTCCAATTAATTTTATGCGAAATGAAAAACAATCTTTTGATATTATTTATATTGGTGCGATATCAATTAGAAAGGGAATTCACTATTTGATTGATGCATTTAATAAAATAAAAAATCCCCAAAAAAAACTGCACTTAATTGGCTCTCACGTTAATAACGATAAAGAATTTTTTGAAAAAAAAATTAATAAAAACAATATAATTAATTATGGCCATGTTCATAACTTAAAATTGAACAAAATTTTGAATTTTTGTGATGTGTTAGTGTTACCATCAATAAGTGATGGTTATGGTATGGTTGTGAATCAAGCTGCTGCATCAGGTTGTCCAATAATTGTAACCGAAAATTGTGGTTCAAGTGAATTTGTAAGTGAAAATAACTGTGGATACGTGGTTCCTGCTCGTGACTCTAATGCAATATTTGAAAAATTAAGCCTCCTTATTGATGATAAAAATTTATTAAAAGAATTGTCAGAAAATGCCAAAAATTCCACAAAAATTATTACTTGGGAAAATTATGTTGATAAACTTGAAGAATTTCTGATTTTATTTAAAAATAAAAAGAATTGAGTAAATGTGGATAAGATAAATCAT
>Ga0233427_10004267_pt1 | contig 12004 bp, 11 predicted proteins | sample SI_118_April2016_5_FD_179885 | JGI IMG/M metagenome (GOLD analysis project Ga0233427, IMG submission 179885) | Seawater microbial communities from Saanich Inlet, British Columbia, Canada - SI_118_April2016_100_MG | ecosystem: Environmental > Aquatic > Marine > Inlet | place: Canada: British...
TCTTAAGCAAATGACTGACACCAACGCCTTAGAATCGATTATAGACGATGTAATTTCAAACAATCTTGATCAAGTGCAACAGTTTAGAGATGGGAATTTAAAGCTCCTAGGTTTTTTTGTTGGCCAAGTGATGAAGGCTACACAAGGAAAAGCAAACCCTAAACAGGTTAACCAAATATTAAATGAAAAACTCTCTTAAATTTAAGGATTTAGGTGCCGATTTCTTTGCACATATCCAAACTCAAAGACTTGAAAATCCCTCTTTAATCCATGTTAATCAAAGTTTAAAGCAAGCATTAAACTTTAATATAACGGATCAAGAGTTTTTAGAGGTTTGCTCTGGAGAAAGGCAGTTAGGATATGAACGTCCCGTATCAACTGTCTATGCTGGTCACCAGTTTGGCTACTTTGTGCCTCAACTTGGAGATGGCCGCTCGTGCCTGATTGGAGAGTTAGAGGGTAATGAATTATCATTAAAAGGTGCTGGAACTTCTCCATTTTCTCGCGGTGCTGATGGTCGTGCAGTGCTTAGGTCAAGCATCCGTGAATATCTCTGCTCTATTGCGATGCAGGGTCTAAATATTCCTACTACGAAAGCCCTTGCAATTGTTAACAGCACGTCTGAAGTTTATAGAGAACACGTTGAAAATGCTGCTGTTGTAACGCGAGTGGCTGAGAGCCACATTCGATTTGGACACTTTGAATATTTTTCGTCCCTAGGGCAAAATGAAAATGTAAAAAAATTAGCTAATTTTGTAATAAAGCATTACATGCCAGATATTAAGCAAGGTGATTACTTGGGCTTACTTCGTGAGGTGATTCAGTCTACTGCAATAATGATTGCAAGGTGGCAAGCTCAGGGCTTCTCTCATGGCGTTATGAATACAGACAATATGTCTATTTTGGGTTTGACTATTGACTATGGGCCATTCAGTTTTATGGAAGCCTATGATCCAGGCTTTATTTGTAACCATTCAGATACGCAGGGTCGATATTCCTTTGAGAGGCAGCCATCTGTTGCATTATGGAACTTACATCGACTTGCAGATACCCTGAAAACACTTATAGAAGAAGAGCAGTTAAAAGAAGCGCTATCAATGTATGAGAAAATCCTAGTCAAAGAATATTCTTTACTAATGAGAAATAAATTTGGCTTTGTGGTCCAGGATGAAAGTGATAATGCCATAATCAATAATTTTTTAGAACTACTCTCTACACATAAAAAAGATTATCATCAGTCAATCAGACTACTTTCCAATGATGATCAAAGCTCTTTAGGCAAGGCATTTGATCCCTGGCTTAGAGACTATCATAATCGCCTTAAGATTGAAACAGAAGATCCCAACCAAAGGCGCGCATTGATGAATGAGGTAAACCCAAAATACATTTTAAGAAATTATTTAGCTGAAGTAGCGATAAGAAGGGCAGAAGATCACAATGAATATGCTGAGATTGATTCTCTCTTTAAGCTTCTTAGGGCGCCTTTTGCCGAGCATGAAGGGTATCAGTCATACGATAGTGAAACACCAGAATGGGCTCAAAACCTTGAGCTAAGTTGTTCATCTTAAGATGACTAGGGCATACTGAAACCAGCTTAAAAGAAATTCAACCACAGGTCTTACTAGATAGTTAAAGCCCCCTAAAAACATTAGGCCCAGGAGTATATAAAGACCATACTGCTCTAATTGGTTGTATTGATATGAGAGCCTATTAGGCAATAAGGCACTAATCACCCTAGAACCATCCAATGGTGGAATAGGCAAGAGATTGAATACAGCAAGAACACAATTCACAAGTATTCCTACACGACCCATATCAATTAATACGGGTATATTTATATTGATTGCAATAATCATTATTATTAGCCAGCCAATAGCCATCAATAAATTAGCACCTGGCCCAGCCAATGCAACCCAAATCATTCCAGATTTTCCTGATCTTAGCGCATTAAAATTAATGGGTACTGGTTTAGCCCATCCAAAGATAAAACCAGAAGATGAAAGCAATAGAACGAGTGGAATAGCAATGGTACCTATAGGGTCGATGTGTTTGGTTGGATCTAGTGTAACTCGCCCCATCATTCTTGCAGTATGATCACCTAAAATACTGGCAACCCAGCCATGAGCTGCCTCATGAAGTGTGATTGCAAAAACCAATGGAATAATATAAATTAATAAAGTTTGAAAATCAGGCATTAGGTAAAATCGAATTATTTATTGATATAAACTCATTTTATATGAAAAGCAGTGATTTTTTAATCTCTACAGTGAAAGAGGCGCCTAATGATGCCCAAATCATATCTCACCAATTAATGATAAGAGCTGGCCTCATATCTAAATTAGCTTCTGGTCTTTATTCATATCTACCCATTGGTTTGAAAGTTATTCATAAAGTTGAAAAAATCATAAGAGAGGAGATGAACAAATCAAAGGCTTTAGAGGTATTGATGCCAGTTGCACAGCCTGCTGAGCTATGGCAAGAATCAAAGAGGTGGGAGGAATATGGACCTGAGTTACTTCGTTTTAAGGATAGGCATGATAGAGATTTCTGCATGGGTCCAACACATGAGGAGGTAATTACCACTATAGCTAAACAGTATTTAAGAAGCTATAAGCAGCTACCCATCAATTTTTATCAAATTCAAACAAAATTTAGAGACGAAATAAGGCCTCGTTTTGGTGTTATGCGCTCCAGAGAGTTTATTATGAAAGATGCTTACTCCTTTCATATAGATGAAAAATCACTAGGTGAAACATACCATGTTATGCATCAGACTTATTGTAATATTTTTGATAGAGTGGGTTTGGATTATAGACCTGTTTTAGCTGACTCTGGAGCTATTGGCGGTGACAGCTCTCATGAATTCCATGTTCTTGCTGAGTCAGGTGAGGATGCCATTTGTTTTTCTGATGGCTCAAGTTATGCTGCCAATATCGAAAGGGCTGAAACGCTTCCTTTAGGCTCACCCAAGGATCCCAATCAAGAATTAGAAATTGCTCATACTCCTGGAGTCAAAACAATTGATGATGTCTGCAATTTGTTAAATATTAGTCCACAAAAATCAATAAAAACGTTGATTGTTGAGGGAACTGATGATAATCTTATTGCCCTTGTTTTGCGAGGCGATCATGAGCTTAATGAAGTGAAAGCAGCTAAGTTGGAGGGTGTTAAAAACCCTCTGCAAATGGCCGAAGAGAGTAAAGTTCTTAAGCAATTAGGGTGTTCTTTTGGATCTATTGGAGTTGTTAATCTGGATATTCCAATCTTTGTCGATTACGCAGCGGCCCATTTATCAGACTTTGTATGTGGCGCTAATAGAGATGATGAGCATTACATTGGAGTCAACTGGCAAAGAGACTCGAAAAAGATTATTGCATCCGATATACGTAATGTTGTTGCTGGAGATCCATCGCCTGATGGAAACGGCAAGATAGAAATTAAAAGAGGTATCGAGGTTGGGCATATTTTTCAGCTTGGAACTAAGTACTCAAATTCTATGAAAGCTAATGTAATTGGTGAAGATGGAAGGGCAGTAAATATGAATATGGGTTGCTACGGTATTGGAGTAAATCGAATTATTGCAGCGAGCATTGAACAAAATAATGATGATAGAGGTATTATTTTTCCTCAAGCTATCGCTCCATTTGAGTTAATTATAATACCTATAAATTACAATAAATCATCTCGGGTTAAAGCCCTAGCAGACCAGCTTTATATGGACTGTGTAGATCAAAATATTGATGTTTTAATCGATGATCGTAAAGAGAGACCTGGAATTATGTTTGCGGACTCTGAACTTCTTGGCATTCCTCATCGCCTCGTAATCAGTGATACTCATGCTGATAATGGGAAAATAGAATATAAATCTAGAATGCTTACTGATAAAGTTGAAATTGACTTTAACGAGGCAGTTAGTTTTATTATTGAAAAGCTTGATTAGTGATTTTTCTTCAATACCTCTTGCCTCAGCATCTCTTATCGAGGTTGATGTTTCGATTTGCAAGAATCAAGATCCCATGGATAAAAAATAGTTTTACTAGTTGGTTTGTTGCTACCTATAAAGTTAATTTGAGTGAAGCTGAGAGAGAAAATGTTAAAGATTATGAACACTTTAATGATTTTTTTACAAGATCCCTCAAAAAAAACTCAAGACCAATCTCAAGCTTGCCTATTATTTCGCCAGTAGATGGCGTTGTTTCACAGGCTGGAAATATTAAAAAATCTGAAATAATTCAAGCTAAAGGTAAAAAATACTCAGTATCAGCTTTACTTGATGATAAATCTATTGATACTGCCTATTTTAATAGTTTTACGACAATTTATTTATCGCCAAAGGATTACCACCGTATTCATATGCCCTGTGATGGTGACTTGGTTTCGATGAAGTATATTCCAGGTGACCTTTTTTCAGTGAACCAGAGAACTGTTAATGGTATTGATCAAGTTTTTGCCCGTAATGAAAGGTTAGTGTGTTTTTTTAACACTGAATTTGGTGAGATGGTTATTATTTTGGTCGGTGCAATTTTTGTTGGATCAATGCAGACTTCGTGGGAGGGACAAATAACTCCTCCATACTCTAAATCAGTTAAACACTATAATTATAAGAATAAGGAAATTCGACTCAAAAAAGGGGATGAGTTGGGCCGCTTTAATATGGGATCAACTTTAATCATTCTTATGTCAAATGACTTCCCCAACTTAAGTCTTAAGGAGGATCAAGCACTTAAGATGGGACAATCAATTACTTAAAAACTATTCTGCTTCAACCTCATTCATTGATTCAATCTGACTCTCAAACTCTCTCAAGCGTTTATATACACTCGCCAGTTCGATAATAGTAGGCCAGGCTTTTAATAAGTATTGCATACTGCCTTCTACTCTTCCAAATGCCCTTATGATTTGTTGCATTACACCCAAGGTCACTGCGCCAGCAACAATAGCAGGCGCTAGGAAAACATATGCACTCAATACATTTAATTGAAGATATGCTGTACTACCAATACTAAAATATAAATAACGTACGTAGCTTAAAAAATGTATCTTTCGAACCTCATCAAATAATTCATTAAGTGCTTTTGGTCTAACAGTTCCATCATCTTCAGCAATAACAAGTATTTTTCGATAAGCTGCTTCTTGCTTTTGTAAATCGTATTCGACCCCAACTAATCTTAAAATCAATCCAAGCACTATTAAAAATAAAGTTCCACCAACTGACCAGATTAGGGCACCAACAACTAATCCATACTGCCAATCCCCAAAAAAGAAGATTGGAATACCTATAGAAAGGCCAAATAATATTGGTAAAAATTCTACTATAATCATCACTGCAGAAATAAAGCTAGTTCCAAGACCCTCCATAATTCTACTAAACTTTATTGTGTCTTCTTGAACTCTTTGAGAGGCGCCTTCAATAGTGCGTGCTCTATCATAAACACTGTGGTACCACTCAACCATTGAAGTTCTCCATCTAAATAAGAAGTGATTAGTAAAAAATGACACAAGAACTGCAATTGCAACATATATCATTGCAAGTGTAATAAAGGTCCACAAGCCCGCAAAATACTCCTCAATAGTAACAGCATTTGGCTCAGCTAAGGCTTTTTGAATCATATCGTAGAAATCTCCAAACCATTCATTAATTTTGACATCAATCTGAACTTGTATCCAGAGTGAAGATAGAATAACTGCTGAGCCAAGATAGGCCCATAATACCCATTGTTTATCTGTAAAAAATTTGAACATTTTTTTCCTTATTTTTAAGAGATTAATATTATTTAAAGCAAGATAATACCTAATATATTGAATTAATTTGAAGAAGTTTAATGACTAAAAAAATCTTAAGTTAATAGTTTAGTTGGTAAATAAAAATGATAAATTTGAAAGTGATCTTCCCATAATTAACATTATTTAATATATTATGGTAGAATTTGAACTATTATTCCAACAGGATTATTATTATGAACTCTAAACGTATATTAATCGCATCAGCAGTTCTTGCTACAACAACTGTAATTTCTTCAACAGTTAATGCTGGATCTTGTTCGTGGTATGGGAACAGTGTTTATTGTAGTAATGGCTATTCTGGCAGTTCTTATGGGAACAGTTTTTATGGTAATGATGGATATTCATCTAGCATTTATGGAAATTCTCTATACGGCAATGATGGATATTCTGCTAGTTATTATGGAAATACTGTTTATGGCAATGATGGATATTCCGGTAGCTCTTATGGAAATAGCTTCTATGGCAATGATGGATATTCTGCTAGTTATTATGGAAGTACTCTCTATAGCTATGGTGGCTATAGCTATGGTGGCTATAGTTATTACACTTTTTAATTATTTAACTAAAATTGTCTGCCCAAAAACCAGTTGATATCGGTTGGATTGTTTCCCCTGAATTTGGTGAGTTTGCTTTTTATGAGCCAGAGACAGTAAAGACTGATAGGGTCAAGCCTTTGTCTAATCGAGCTATTCAAGCTTGTCCTGCAGTTAATCAATTAGAGCGACGTCTATTTGAGGTTAAATGTCCTTTTAATCTTCATTTGCAAATTGATAAAACTCCAGAAGGTTTCGATTTATTTGTTATAGAAGATGGTACAAGACTAGATAGTGATCTCATTTCAAAATTTGTAACACTTAATAAATCTAATATCTGGAGAGATCCAAAAGTCCCAGTTATTCAAATTGCTATGCCATATGTTTTTATTTGTGATGAAAACTGTTATATGAGCCAACTTCCACCTTTTATGGAAAAAACACACCATGGCTGGCCAGGAATAATGACTGCTGGACGCTTTCAAATTACAAATTGGCCAAGAATTCTTAATTGGGCTTTTGAATGGACAGATACTAGTAAAAGCCTCAAATTAAAACGGGGTAGTCCACTTTTTTATGTTTTTTTTGAAACTCTTAATCCAGATGATAATATAAGATTAATTAGAGCTGAAAAAACCAAAGAGCTCTCAGATTTTAGGAATGGTATAGATGGTATTCCAAAATATTTATCTAATACTTTTAAGATTATGGAAACCGCTAAAAAGAGAAGACCTGAAAAATTGTTAAAACCTGCAGATAAAAAATAACTAATTATGAATAGTATATTTATTAATGCCATAAGAAAAATTAGAGTAGAGAATGATTTAGTGCATTTCGAATTAGGTGAGAATAGGTTGTCTAAAGAAGGAAATCTTGATGAATTCACTGCTTTAAATGCCACTATGTCTAAAACTGAATTTGTCAATATGATTGGATATCTCGATCACTTTATAAATACTAATTTACTTCATAAAAGAACTGAAAAAATCTCAAAGTCAAAAGAAACAAAAAAAGTTGCAAATCGAAAAAAATTACCTATTAATAAGAAAATAAAAATTTCTTCTACGAAATGATTGAAATACCTTTTTTAATTTTTTATAAACATTCTGATATTAGCAATATTAAACGAATTATATTTTGATAATTCTAACAAGCTTAATGCTTTGTTTTGATACTTGTACAATTTCAATTATTAGTGGTCCTATTTTAAGAGATACATTGTGTTGAGGAAAGCTCTGAAGCTGCTCCAGAATTAACCCATTAAGCGTTTTTGCACTGTCAAAAGGTAATTTAACGTTGAGCTCTGCGTTTATCTCTCTTATGCTCACTCTCGGGTCAACCAAATAACTTCCATCACTCTGACTCTGAATCTCCTCAATAGTTTCGCCCTGAGATGATGTAAATTGTCCAACTATTTCTTCGAGAATATCATCCAAAACAACCATTCCTTTAACCTCACCATATTCATCAACAACAATTCCTAGCCTTCTTTTTTGTTTTTTAAAGTGCTCTAGTTGTTGGGATAAAGGAGTACCCTCAGGAATAAAATAAGGCTCTCTAATAAATTCTTTAATTTTGCTTAGAGTATTTTCTTCTTTGGCATAGATATTGAGTATATCTCTCATATGTATGGTTCCAATAATATTGTTTTCTGTGCCTTCAAAGAGAAGTAGACGGTTGTGTTGAATTCGTTTAAATTGCTCAAATAATTCTTCTTCGTCATTGGCATCAGCACTAACTAATTCATGGTGTGGAATCATAATATCCTCAACTTTTACTTTTTCAAGATCAATAATATTGAGTAGCATGCTCTGATAATTCTTTGACATTTGCGATTTTGAATCTTTGACAGCCATTCTGAGTTCTTCAGAATTTAAAATATCTTTACTAACATTCTTAAGTCCAAGTAGCTTTAAAATAAATTTAGAGATGATTGATATTAGATAGATCAGCGGCTTGAAAATTTTTATTAGTATCTCTAATATCCAGGATGCAGGCAATGCAATTTTTTCAGGATTTTTGGCTGCAAAAGTCTTTGGCGTATTTTCTGCAAATACTAGAATGACAAGAGTCAGAACTAATGAGGCAATGATTACTGAGCCCTCTCCAAATAGTTTTAAAGAGAGAAGAGTTGCAATACTTGCCGCCAGTATGTTGACAAAGTTATTGCCAAGTAAAATACCTCCAATCAAGTAATCAATTTTATTTAGTAGTTTTTCTACTCTTTTGGCTTGAGCATTATTCTTTGCACTTAGAGCCTTGAGTCGATAGCGATTGAGCGCCATCATCGAAGTTTCAGATGCAGAAAAGAATGCCGAAGCAATAATAAGAATAAAGAGTATAAAACTTAGCCAAAAAGTCGACAGTGATTCCAATCAGTCACCCAAAATAGTCAATGAGGTTATATTTTAACCTTAAATCAACTTAATGGACTAAAACAAGCAGGTATGCCTATTATCGTATATTATCAAAAGCATTAAGGCCAGGATAGATTGCCATACTTCCTAATTCCTCTTCAATCCTCAGAAGGCGGTTATATTTCGCTAATCTGTCTGAGCGAGACAAGGATCCTGTTTTGATCTGACCACAACTTGTCGCAACTGCCAGATCAGCGATTGTTGTATCTTCAGTTTCACCACTTCTATGCGACATCACACATGTGTAATTTGCTTCAAGTGCCATCTTCATCGCGTCAAACGTTTCAGTAAGCGTTCCAATTTGATTTACTTTAATAAGTATCGAGTTTGCGATATTATTTTCAATTCCTTTTGCAAGGATCGCACTATTAGTTACAAAAAGATCATCACCAACCAGTTGAACTGAATTTGACAATTTATGAGTAAGCATTTCCCAGCCTTCCCAGTCATTTTCATCCATACCGTCTTCAATTGAGATAATTGGGTATTTTTTGACCCATGATGCAAGATAATCAACAAACTCAGTATTTGTTAACTTTAAACCTTCTGATGATAAATTGTAAGTTCCATCTTTATAAAACTCAGAGCTTGCTGCATCAATGCCAATAAAAATATCTTTTCCAGGGGTATATCCAGCACTTTTAATTGCTTCAATAATGACCTCTAGCGCCTCTTCATTAGATTTCAGATCAGGTGCAAAGCCACCCTCATCACCAACAGCAGTATTAAGCCCTTTTTTATCAAGGACAGCTTTTAAATGATGAAAAATTTCAGTGCCATAACGAAGCGCCTCTTTGAAGCTGGGAGCGCCTGCTGGAATAATCATAAATTCTTGAATATCGACACTATTATTGGCATGTTCACCGCCATTAATAATGTTCATCATTGGAACAGGTAATTGAAAAGAACTTGAAAAATTAAATGAACGAAATAAAGATTGGTTTTGGAATCTAGCATTTGCCTTGGCGCACGCAAGAGATACTGCTAGTATTGAGTTTGCACCCAGTCTTGATTTTGTTTCTGTACCATCTAAATCAATCATTGTTTGATCAATCATTTTTTGGTTTGATACTTCTAAATCTTGAAGAGCAGAATTTATCTCGGTATTTATAAAATTAACTGCTTTAAGAACGCCTTTACCAAGGTAGCGATTTTTGTCACCATCTCTAAGCTCTAAAGCCTCTCTTTGGCCTGTAGAGGCTCCTGAAGGCGCGATGGCTCGACCAACAATGCCATTAGTTAAGGTTACATCAGCTTCAACAGTAGGATTTCCTCTTGAATCTAACACTTCACGCGCATTAATTTTTTGAATCTTCATTTGGAGATTTATAAGTTAAAAAAAAGAAATTTTATAGTTGAACAATTAATTCATTGTTACAAATTGTTTCAGAGTTACTCAAAGAATGATTTCATTTTACCAAAAAATGAGTCAGATTCAGGGTGATGCTTGGCCTCACAAGAGTTTGAAAAGTCTTTTAATAACTTCTTTTGTTTGGAGTTTAAATTGACAGGAGTTTCAACTTTGACTTGGCACAGTAAATCACCAGAGCCACTATGTCTCATAGCTGGCATGCCTTTACCTCTCAACCTAAAAAGTTTAGAGGTTTGTGTGCCTGCTGGAACATTTATTTTTAGTTTACCTTTGAGTGTAGGTACTTCAATCGATCCACCAAGTGCTGAGGTTGCAAAATCAATTGGAACTTCGCAATACAAATCATTCCCATCACGCTCAAATATAGCGTGCTCTTTGATATGAATTTGAACATATAGATCTCCATGAGGGCCACCACGCAAGCCAGCCTCACCCTCACCACTGAGTCTTATTCGATTACCAGTGTCGACACCTGCTGGGATTTTTACTGAAAGAGTTTTTTGATTCCTAACAACACCCTGCCCACGACAGGTTGCACAAGGAGATTCAATTTTTTCACCAGACCCACTACATTGATTGCAAGGGCGCTGGACAGCGAAAAAACCTTGCTGCATTGTCGTTTGACCTGTTCCACGACAATTTCCACAAGTTTTAACAGAAGTACCAGGTTTTGCTCCGCTTCCAGAGCAGGTGTCACAAGTATCATTTTTTGGAACTCTTATTTTTACAGTATCACCATCAGCAGCTTGCTTTAAATCAATTTCTAGATCATATCGAAGGTCTGAGCCTCTATTATCTGGTTTTGAATTGCCGCCACCAAAAATATCTCCAAAAATGTCACCAAAGCCTCCAGCGCCGCCGAATGGGTTACCACCACCAAAACCCTGGCCACCTTGCTCTACGCCTGCATGCCCAAATTGATCATAGGCCGATCTTTTTTGCGGATTTGAAATAACGTCATAAGCTTTACGGACTTCCTTAAACTTTTTTTCTGCACCAGCCTTGTCATCCGCATTACGATCTGGATGATATTTCATAGCAAGGCGCTTATATGCTTTTTTAATTTTGGCATCATCAGCCGCTTTATCAACACCTAAAACTTCGTAAAAATCTCTTTCTGACATATTTCCCTTAAAATATTAAACCTCCCATGCAGAGCATGGAAGGTTTTTTTTAAATCAGCAAATAATACTACTTACTTTTCTTCGTTGACTTCTTCAAAGTCAGCATCTACTACATCATCACTAGCATCTGAACTTGCCTCAGCATTTCCATCAGCTCCAGCTTTTTCTTGTGCTTTTTGAGCTAATACTTGTGCTTTTTCGCTTAGACTTTGGACTTTAGCATCGATAGCTTCTTTGTCATCACCTTTAATGCTTTCCTCTAACTCACTTAAAGCGCTTTCGATTGAACTTTTTTCATCATCAGATATCTCATCTTTTAACTCTTCGAGTGATTGTTTCGTCGAATGAACAAGAGAATCAGCCATATTTCTCGAAGAAACAAGCTCTTGAAACTTTTTATCTTCATCGGCGTGGGCTTCAGCATCTTTAATCATTTTGTCGACTTCTTCATCAGAAAGGCCACTTGAAGATTTGATTGTGATTGATTGCTCTTTGCCAGTATTTTTATCTTTAGCGGATACATTCAAGATACCATCCGAGTCAAGGTCAAGAGTTACCTCAATTTGAGGCTGACCCTTAGGAGCTGGAGCAATACCTTCAAGATTAAACTGACCAAGAGACTTATTTGCACTAGCAACGTCACGCTCACCTTGAAGAACATGAACTGTTACAGCGGACTGATTATCTGCAGCTGTGGAAAACACTTGAGACTGGTTAGTTGGAATTGTTGTATTTTTCTCAATCAACTTTGTCATAACGCCACCCATTGTCTCA
>Ga0233427_10004271_pt1 | contig 11996 bp, 11 predicted proteins | sample SI_118_April2016_5_FD_179885 | JGI IMG/M metagenome (GOLD analysis project Ga0233427, IMG submission 179885) | Seawater microbial communities from Saanich Inlet, British Columbia, Canada - SI_118_April2016_100_MG | ecosystem: Environmental > Aquatic > Marine > Inlet | place: Canada: British...
TGATCCTGGAGCAATTTTGGTAAATGAGTGTGTTAAACATGACATTAAAATTATTCCCATACCAGGACCATCTGCTGTTGTAACCGCAGTTTCAGTTAGTGGTTTTTCAGAAAAATTTTTCTTTTACGGTTTTTTCCCTGAAAAAAAGCAAAGTTTGATAAGTGAATTAAAAAAAGCTTCAGAGATAAATTGCACACTAGTTTTTTTTGTATCTCCTAAAAAAATCAATAAAATAATACCTGAATTAAAAATTTTTTTTAGCGGAAGAAAAATTTTTTTCTGTAGGGAAATTTCAAAATTATATGAAGAATATATTAGAAAAAATGTTGATGATTTAGAAATTTTTACTAAAGAGCCCAAAGGTGAGTTAACCATAGTCATTTCTGAAAAAAAAGATGATAAAAATACTTCACAAGTACTAAGTGAATCGGATAAAAGTAATATTGAACAAATGATTAATAAATTAAGCATAAAAGAGATAACAAGTTTCATTAGTCAAAATAGCAATATATCAAAAAAAGAAATCTATAATTACTGCCTTAAGTTAAAGAATGAAAACTAAATTAATATTTACAATTTTAATCACAATTTTTTTATCAAGTTGCATTGGCGTATCTTCAAAAGGTATTTTTGGAACTGGTGTGTCGGTTGCATTGGATCCAAGAACAGTTGGAACACAAATTGATGACTCGATTATGCAAAAAAATCTTTCTGCTAGAATTCTTATTAATGACAAAAAATATCTTTTATCGGTAAAATCCAAAGTTATTGATGGTAGAATTTTTTTGACAGGTAAAGTAGATGTGCCTGAAGAAAAACTACAGCTAACTAAATTAGCATGGGAAACTAAAGGAGCACGTTCTGTACGTAATGATATTAAGGTTAAAGAAGAATTTAATTTCAAAAGATCTGCAAAAGATATTCTAATAACTTCTCAACTTCGAACAGCTTTAATCTTAAATAAAAATATTAAAGCAACAAATTATCAAATTGATACTTACAAAAAAAAAATTTATGTTTATGGTATTGCTCTTACATCTGAAGAAAAAGATTTAGTTATAAGTGAAGCTAAAGAGATACTTGATGTTGAGGATGTTATAGCAAGTATCATGCTGGTTGAAGATTTAAGAATTCAAAAAGAATAATTATTTTTAATAATCAATTACATCTGCTGAGTAGGCAGCAATTGAAGCTAAATTAATTATTTCTGATGTAGATGTTCTTAGTGGAGCAATCTCAATAGGAAGCCCAAGCCCAATTAATAATGGCCCTATCACCTTTGTGTCTCCTAGAGTTTTCATCATTTTATAAGATATTGCTGCACTATGCTGCCCTGGCATTATTAAAATATTAGCTTCACCAACAATTTTTGAAAAAGGATAAAGTTCCTTATATTCTGAATTCAAAGCTACATCTGGCTGCATGTCACCATCAAATTGAAAATCTACCTTTTTTTCTCTTAAAATTTCTACTGATTTTCTAATATGTTTAGTTCTACTTGTTAGAGGTTGGCCAAAAGTTGAGTGAGAGACAAAAGCAACTTTGGGTTCAAAACCAAATAGTCTCACCACTCTTGCAGTAGAAATTGCTATTTCAGCCATTTGTTCTGAGGTTGGATATTCGTGAACACTAGTGTCACCAACAAAAATAGTTTTTCCCTTGTGAACCACCATGTTTAGTCCAAACATAATTTCACCATTTCTAGCATCAACTACTTGCTTAATCTTATCAAGAGAAGATCCAAAACGTCTTGTATTTCCTGTTACTGCACCATCTGCATCACCACAAGCGACCATGCTAGTTGCCCATACAACTCTATCATTTCGAACCAGCCTGTCACAATCTCTCTCTAAAAAACCTTGGTCTCTCTGCAATTTTTTAAATAAATGTTTTACATATTTTTTTCTTTTTACTTCATCTGTTGAGTTTACAATTTCAATGTCAAAATTTTCATTGTAACCAATTTTTTTAATTTGTTCTTTAATTTTTATTTCTTTTCCAACAAGTATAGGAATCCCTAGTTTTGAATTTTTAAAAGCAATCGCAGCTTTGAGTGTGTTTTCATCTTCTCCATCAGCAAATACAATTCTTTTTTGATTTTTTTTAATATAAGAATTTATACCCTGCATTATGGTTACAGTTGGATCAAGTCTTTGTTTAAGTTGATCTTTATAAAGATCAAAATTTTCTATTTTTTTTCTTGCAACACCACTGTCTATAGCTGCTTTTGCAACAGCAGCTGGGATTACACTTATTAATCTTGGATCAAATGTTGATGGAATTATGTAATCTTTTCCATAATGAGGTCTTTCACCACCCATAGCTGCAACAACTTCATCAGGAACATCTTCTCTTGCAAGTTTTGCAATCGCTTGAGCAGCAGCAACTTTCATTTCTTCATTTATTGTTTTTGATCTAACATCTAAAGCCCCTCTAAAAATATATGGAAATCCAATTAAATTATTTACTTGATTGGGGTAATCAGATCTTCCTGTTGCAACAATCGCATCATCTCTTACTTCATTAATCTCCTCAGGGGTAATTTCTGGATCAGGGTTAGCACAAGCAAAAATAATTGGATTTTTCGACATTTTTTTTACTAATTCTTTTTTTAGAGCACCTTTTTCAGACAAACCTAAAAAAACATCTGCACCATTAATTGCTTCTTCAAGTGTTCGAAGTTTAGTTTCATTGGCATGTCTTGATTTCCACTGATCCATTCTCTCTGGTCTTCCTTTATAAATTACACCTTTCCTATCAATCATGATTATATTCTCATGAAGCGCTCCAGAGTTTTTAAATAATTCAGTGCAAGCTTGTGCTGATGCACCAGCACCATTTACAACTATCTTAACGTCCTTTATTGACTTGCCGCAAATATCTAGTGCATTAATTAATGCAGCAGTTGTAATTATTGCAGTTCCATGTTGATCGTCATGAAAAACTGGAATATCTAAAATTTCTTTTAACTTCTGTTCAATTATAAAACAATCTGGTGCTGCTATATCCTCTAAATTTATTCCACCAAAACTTGGAGCAAAGTTTTTAATTGAATTTATAATCTCATCAGAATTTGAACTATCAATTTCAAGATCTATCGAGTCAATGTCTGCAAATCTTTTAAACAAAACAGCTTTTCCCTCCATGACTGGTTTTGAGGCTAAAGCACCTAAATTACCCATTCCTAAAATTGCCGAACCATTACTTATCACTGCTACCAAGTTTCCTTTGCTCGTATAATCATATGCAGCCTCTGGGTTTTCACTTATAGCTCTTACAGGGGCAGCTACGCCAGGAGAGTATGCCAGCGCAAGGTCTCTCTTTGTTGTCATATTTTTTGAAGAAATAATCTCAATCTTTCCAGGTTTTTTATTTTTGTGAAAATCTAGAGCTTCTTTATCTGTGTAATGATTAATCTTTGTTTTTTTCATTTAAGATAATTAGTTATACAAATAGGGTAAAATTAAGACTAATATGATTTATGAACTTAGTTAAGTCAACAGGTACGTTTGGTTTATTTACGATAATTAGTAGATTGCTTGGTTACTTGAGAGATATTCTCATTGCAATCTTTCTAGGCACTGGCCTTTTAGCAGATGTTTTTTTAGTAGCATTTAGAATTCCAAATACATTTAGGAGATTATTTTCTGAAGGAACGTTTAATGCAGCTTTTGTTCCAAGTTATGCTTCAGAAATAGTTAAAGGAAAAAAACAATCTAATAAATTTGCTAATAATATTTTTAATTTTTTATTTTTGGGTCTATTTTTTTTAGTTCTAATTGTGCAAATTTTTATGCCTTTTTTTGTATCAATTATTGCTCCTGGATTTGTAGATGATGTTAATAAAATGGAGATAGCAATAAATTTAACAAGAATTACTTTTCCATTTTTATTTTTTATAAGTTTAGCATCATTTTTTTCTGCAATCTTAAATTCACATAATAAGTTTGCTGCTGCATCAGCAGCTCCTATTATTATGAATATTATTTTAGTTGGAATTCTATTCTTTTCCAAATCTTTAGGTGATGAACTTGTTTATTATTTATCTTATGGAGTTGCATCAGCGGGTATTTTGCAATTATTATTTTTATATAAATTTGTAAATAAATTTTATTCTTTAAAATTTAATTTTAAATTAAGAATAGACAACAAAGTAAAGATTTTTTTTAAAAAACTTTTACCAAGTATTTTTTCCTCAGGCGTTACTCAAATTAATATTTTAGTTGGAACAATAATTGCTTCTTTTCAAGCTAGTGCTGTTTCCTATTTATATTATGCAGATAGAATTTATCAAATTAATCTTGCTATTGCAGGTATAGCTATTGGTGTAGTTGTACTGCCACAACTTTCAAAACATATCCAGTCAAAGAAAAAAGACAAAATTTTATTAATTCAAAATAAAGCTTTAGAATTGAGTTTATTTTTAAGCATTCCAGCATCTATTGCACTTTTATTAGGATCTGAAAATATAATTTCTGCGTTATTTGGATATGGATCTTTTGATGAAGTTGCAGTTAAAAATTCTGCTAAAGCTCTTTATTATTTTGCTTTAGGTCTTCCAGCCTTTTCATTAATTAAAATTTTTTCTACTTTTTTCTTTGCTAATAACAATACTAAAACCCCATTTTATATTTCTCTAGCATCAGTAATATTAAATATCATTATTAGTATTTATTATTTTAATAAAATTGGTTTTATTATTATACCAATAGCCACAACAATTTCATCTTGGTTCAATGGATTATTATTATTTGTTTTTTTAAAAAATAGAAATCTTTTTAATTTTAATAAAGTATTTATTGTAAGATTTATTAAAATAATTTTTGCCTCTTTATTAATGGGAGTATTTTTTAATTTTTTATTAAACTATTTTCAAAATCAATTAGCTTTCACCGAAGATTTAAAATCGATATATTTAATTCTTAGTGTTGTATTGGGTTTATTATTCTATTTATTTGTTTCATATTGGATCAAAGCTTTTAAAATTAATGATATTAAACTAAAGTATTAGCTACATGAGCAAAAAAATTTTTTCAGGTGTTCAACCTACAGGAAATCTTCATCTAGGAAACTATTTAGGGGCAATTAAAAATTTTGTTGAATTAAATAATGATAATAGTAATGAATGCATTTTTTGTGTTGTAGATTTGCATGCTATTACCGTTAAACAAGAACCTAAAGAATTAAAGAATAATATAAGAGAGACTGTAGCTACATTTATTGCAAGCGGTATTGATCCAAAAAAAAGTATAATTTTTAATCAATCTAGTGTAGTGGCACATGCCGAAGGAGCATGGATATTAAGTTGTGTTGCTCGAATGGGTTGGTTAAATAGAATGACACAATTTAAAGAAAAAGCTGGTAAAGATAAAGAAAAAGCAAGCGTAGGTCTTTATTCATATCCAGTTCTTATGGCAGCTGATATTTTACTCTATGATGCAACCCATGTACCTGTTGGAGACGATCAAAAACAACACTTAGAATTATGCAGAGATATAGCGCAAAAGTTTAACAATGATTTTGAAGCAGATAATTTTTTGCAGACACCCGAACCTTTAATTCAAAAAGAATTTTCAAGAATTATGAGTCTTAAAGATGGATCAAAAAAAATGAGTAAGTCCGAATTATCTGATTTAAGTAGAATAAATTTAACAGATAATAAAGATCAGATAATAAATAAAATTAAAAAAGCAAAGACTGACCCTTTACCAATGCCAAAAACTACAAAAGAACTTGATGAAAGGTTAGAAGCAAAAAATCTTATTGGAATTTATTCAAGTTTAACAAACTTAACAATGGAAAAATCAGTAGAGAGTTTTGCTGGTAAAAATTTTTCTGAATTTAAAGAAAAATTATCTCTAGTTCTTGTAGATAAAATTGAACCTATTTCTTTAGAAATAAAAAAATTATTAGATGATCAGTCATATTTAGATAAAATCCTTCTAGAAGGGGTTGAAAAAGCCAATTTAATAGCTTCAAAAAAGATAAAAAAAATTAAAGAAATAGTGGGTTTTTAAATAAAATTTATTATCAAGTTTTAATTTGATAAATATTAACTATATATAACTTATGTTCGTTCAAACTGAAGTAACACCAAACCCCAATTCACTAAAATTTCTACCTGAAAAAAAAGTGTCTAATAGTGGTCCATATGAAATTACAAAAAAAGATAACGTAAAAAATGAATTAGTAAGAAATATACTTGCAATTAATGGAGTAGAGGGAGTTTTTTTAGGCGAAAATTTTATCTCAGTAAATAAAAAAAATTTGATGAAGTGGGATGATATAAAACACATAGTAATTTCATTAATTAACGATTTTTATTCTGATGGAAATGAATTTGTAATTGATGAAAATTTAAAAGAACAAAAGTCAAATTTAGGCGATATTGAACAAAAAATAGTAAAAATTTTAGATCAAAAAATAAGACCTGCTGTTGCACGTGATGGTGGTGATATAAAATTTAGAGAGTTTAAAGATGGTATAGTAAAGGTAAAATTACAAGGTAGCTGCTCAGGATGCCCAAGTTCTACAATGACATTAAAACAAGGTGTTCAAAATCTTTTGTGTCACTATTTACCAGAAGTTAAAGAAGTAGTTGCAGAATAATATATATGAAAATTAGAAAATTTAAAAAAAATTTAAATATATTTGAAAAAAAAAACTTTAATACAATAACAAGATTTTTGTTAAGTAGCTGTATGCTAGTTTCTTTTTTTTATATTATTCCTATATTCATAAATTTTGCTGAAAAAAATTTAAAAAATGAAGAGTTTACAAACAATTCAAAAAAAATTTTAGCTTACACTTTAAATACTAAAAATAGCAACCAAACTATAAATGAAGAGGACGTGTTGTTTGATATCTTTAGTTTGAACAATTTAGAGTCTGGTACTGTCAGATTAAGTGCCTCAACTATAAAACAACTGTTCCAGGATACTGACTATAATCTAAAAGATGTAAGAAAAAAAAAATTAGTCAAACCAGTTGCCTTAACTCTGTTACCCTCAGAGATCAAAATGATTGAAAATACCAATAAAAGAAAAGAATTTTTTATTCAAATTGTTTTACCTTTAATTCTGCAAGAAAATAATAATATTAGAGTAGATAGAAAAACACTTTTTAAAATTATTAATAAAAACAATAATACAAAAGTAGAAAAGCAGTGGCTTGAAAAAAAATACAAACAGTATGGCGTAGTATCAAGAGATTTATCAACGTTAAAAATAAGAGTCGATGAAATACCGGTATCCTTAGCAATTGCACAAGCAGCAAAAGAAACAGGATGGGGTACTTCAAGGTTTGCTCAAGAAGGTAATGCTTTGTTTGGTCAATGGACATGGTCTGGAGATGGATTGAAACCAAAAGAAGCTAAGGATGGAGAAGACCACAAAGTAATGAAATTTAATGTATTGCAGGCTTCGGTGAGGGCTTATCAGAGAAATTTGAATACTCATTCATCTTATAAAGATTTTAGAAAAGCTAGAGCAGAGTTTCGTGATTTAGATAAACCCTTGGACAGTATAGAGCTTTCTAAACATTTAAATAAATATGCTGAAACTGGTAACCAATATGTTGAAGTTTTACAAAAAATAATTGAGCAGAATAAATTAAAGGATTTTGATGAAGCAAAATTATTACCCTCCAGTATTAATCTAGAAAGCCTAATCTAATTTTCTTTGATTGGAAATTGAATACCAAACCAACGCCACTTGCCATCATCATTAAGAGAGCAGTTGATTCTTCCTCTCCTTGGCTTAAATGGTCCTCTAAATTTAATAATTAATATTTGATTAGACAAAGTAGTTTTAGATTTTTCCCATTCATTATTTTCATTTGAGTAACAGTTAATATTTTGTATATTTTTTTGATCTTTAAAAAACTCTACTTTAAACCTAGGGGGATTATTTTCATTAGTTAATTTTTTTTCATAAGGAAGTAATTTTTTATATTCAAGTGGAAATGAATCTATAATAGATTTAAATCTTTTCAGATTACCATAATTTTCGTTAATAGGAAATCGGGGTAGTTCAAATTTATCTTTATTAACATCAATTACACCAGAGTGTTGGCCAAAAGCAAAATCAAAGTTTTTTGAAATATAGTCCCTCATAAATTTAGAATACTCACCAAATGGATAAGAAAATAAAACTGGTATGTATCCAAGCTCTTTCAAAAAAATCTTATTTGCTTTCTTTATATCATTAATAAATTGATCATTTGTATCATCAATAAGATATCCATGAGAGTGTGAATGGTGTCCAATGAATGCAAATTTTTCAGTCTCAATTTCTCTTATTTGATCCCAAGTCATATACCCTCTTTTGCCAACAGGTTCAGTCGAGACAAATAAAATAAATGGAATCTTATTTTTTTTAAAGTAAGGCCATGCCTCGACATAAAATGATTGAAAAGCATCATCTATAGTTATGAGTATTTCTTTTTTTTGCTTAGGAATATTAAATTGTTTTAAAAAATTATCAGGATTATGAAAATTATAATTAGAATTTTGAATAATCTGTATTTGTTTTTTAAAAATTTCTAATTGTATATTTGTTGTTGGATATTTAGACTCATTAAAACGATGGTACATTAATGACAAAACACCCTCATCTTTAGAATAATATTTGATATTATTTTCATCTGAACTAGAATCTGTATTTGAAAAAACGAAAATGAATAAACTAATAATAGACACTGTTAATAAAAAAATATTTTTAATGATCATCACTAATAATGATATTTATAATATTACTCATGAGAATACTAAAATTAATTACGAAAAATTAACCACAATTATTAATGATTTTTTAAGTATGCAGAACTTAAAAATATGCGATATAAATAAAATATATATTAATAAAGGACCAGGTAGTTTTGCTGGAATAAGAAATTCTTTTTCTATTGCTAAAGCCCTACATGTTGCAAAAAAAATTGATTATTATTGTTATAGCTTTGAGGATTTTAAAGGTGAGGAAAATGTAAGTTATGAAAATATCCCAAATTTGTGTGATAAATTTAAAATTAAAAAAAATTTGATTAATCCTAATTATATAAGTTAAAATTAAAATATGTCAGAAACAATAGAACAAAAATGTTTATCCAAAGGTGTCAAATTAACAGATCAAAGAAAAGTGATTGCACAAGTAATGTCACAATCGACAGATCACCCAGATGTAGATGAATTGTATAACAGGGTTTCAAAAATTGATTCTAAAATTAGTATTGCAACTGTTTATAGAACTGTAAAATTATTTGAAGAATCTGGAATACTAGCTAAGCATGAATTTAAAGGAGGCAAAGCTAGATATGAAGAATTAAATGAGGGACATCATGATCATTTAATAGATATTAAATCAGGAGAAATAATAGAATTTGTTGATGAAGAAATTGAGAAACTTCAAAAAAAAGTTGCTGAAAAATATGGATATACTTTAGTTGATCATAAACTAGAGCTATATGGGGTTAAAAAAAAATCCTAAAAATATGAGTCAAAAAATATTTATTAAAACATTTGGGTGTCAAATGAATGAGTATGATTCTAATAGAATATATGACGCAGTTAAAAAAATTGGTTTTAAAAAAACAGAAAAATATGAGGATGCAAATTGTTACTTATTGAACACATGTCATATTAGAGATAAAGCAAAAGAAAAAGTTTACCATGAAGTAGGTAGAGTTAAAAAAATTTTTAGGTTTAAAAAAAAACCATTAGTAATAATTACAGGATGTGTTGCACAAGCTGAAAATGAAGAAATGCTAAAAAGAGAACCTTACATAGATATTTTAATTGGACCTCAATCTTATCATAAAATTAATGATACAATTTTAAATCATATTGAGAATAGAAAAAAAATTGAACAAACAGAGTTTGATGCAATTTCTAAATTTAAATATTTTAATAAAATTAAAAATGATTCAGGAAAAATTTCTTCGTTTTTAACAATTCAAGAGGGCTGTGATAAGTTTTGTCATTTTTGTGTTGTACCTTATACAAGGGGTCCTGAGTATTCAAGACCGTTTAAAAGGATTATAGATGAAGCAAAATACTTGGTTGATAATGGTACTAAGGAAATAATCTTACTTGGTCAAAATGTTAATGCTTATAATGATGAAGGTTATAAGTTATCAAACTTAATTTTAGATATTGAAAAAATTTCAGGAATTAAAAGAATAAGATACACAACATCTCACCCTAAAGACATGACCAAGGATTTGATAGAAGTTTATAAGGAGTCAAAAAAATTAATGCCACTAGTTCATTTACCAGTACAAAGTGGATCCAATAAAGTTTTAAATCTGATGAACAGAAAGCATACAATAACTGAATATTTAGAAATATTTGATAAGTTAAAAAAAATTAATTCAAATATAGAATTTTCCAGTGATTTTATTATTGGATATCCTGGAGAAGAAGAGAGAGATTTTGAAGATACATTTGATTTAATTAAAAAAGTTAAGTTTATTAATTCATACTCATTCATCTTTAGCCCAAGACCAGGTACTGTTGCTGCAGATTTAAAACTCATAGACAAGAAAATATCTATGGAACGCTTAGAAAAAGTTCAAAGTCAATTGTTTGAAAATCAAATATTTATGAATAAATCTTTAAAAAATAAGATATTAAATGTTTTAGTAGAAAATTTAACTGAGGATAAAGCCCATATGTTTGGACGTTCAGAGTATATGACATCAGTCATTTTTAATGGTAAGAAGAGTGATATTGGGAAAATTGTGCCAGTAAAAATTAAACAAAGTAATAGAAGCACCTTATTTGGAGAGATAATTGAAAATTCTAATGAAGAAGTAGCATAGAAATTGAGCAGTTTAACTAACAAGAATATAGATTCATTTCTTAAATTTGTTTATTCAGACAATAATTCACTTAGTGTTATTTTTCATAACAACGACTTATTAATGGGCGTAGTTGGAGAGTTTAATAAAAATTTAAAAGAATTAGAGAAAATTACTCAATCAAATTTATATTCTAGAGGTAATTCTATACTAATAAAATCTAACTCCAAAAATAATGAAGTTGTAAAAAATGCTATACAGTTTTTAGCCAATCAATTTATTAACAATGGAAGTATAGAAAATAAAGATATAGTTTCATCGGTAGATAAATTTATGATTAATGAAAAAGTAAAAAATAATAATGTGACAGATATTATTAAAACACCAAAAAAATCTATAATTCCACGATCTGAAAAACAAAAAGAGTATGTGAGGGCACTAAGGCAAAGTGATGTTATCATTTCCGCAGGTCCTGCAGGAACAGGTAAAACTTTTTTAGCTGTTGCTGTAGGTCTTACAATGTTGCTTGAAAAAAAAATAGAAAGAATAATATTATCAAGACCAGCGGTTGAAGCAGGAGAAAGATTGGGTTTTTTACCAGGTGATATGAAGGAAAAAGTAGATCCTTATCTAAGACCTTTATATGACTCACTTTACGATCTTTTTGATTTTGAAAAAATTCAAAGAATGATCGAAATTGGTGATATCGAAATAGCACCACTTGCTTTTATGAGAGGTAGAACTTTAAAAAATTCATTTGCAATTTTAGACGAAGCACAAAATGCAACTGATACACAAATTAAAATGTTTTTAACTCGTATTGGAGAAAATTCAAAAATTGTTGTTAATGGTGATCCCTCTCAAATAGATTTACCAAATAAAAATATGTCAGGGTTAGCTAGATCAAAAGGATTATTAGGCCATTTAAATGAAGTATCAGTTGTTGATTTTGATCATTCGGATGTGGTTAGACATCCACTTGTTTCTAAAATAGTTAAAGCCTATACTGATAATGATTAATATTGATGTTTTCTCAGAAGAGAAGGCTTGGTCAAAAAAACTAAAAAAAAAAGAAATTTTTTTTAAGAAAATTTGCAGTTTATTTCCAAAAAAATATCGATTTCCTAACAAGAAAGTCAGTCTTACCTTACTTCTTTCAAATAATAGAGCTATTAAGAAATTAAATAAAGACTTTAGAAATA
>Ga0233427_10004273_pt1 | contig 11991 bp, 9 predicted proteins | sample SI_118_April2016_5_FD_179885 | JGI IMG/M metagenome (GOLD analysis project Ga0233427, IMG submission 179885) | Seawater microbial communities from Saanich Inlet, British Columbia, Canada - SI_118_April2016_100_MG | ecosystem: Environmental > Aquatic > Marine > Inlet | place: Canada: British...
CAAGTAATCCTCTCTTTTCCATGATTGAAAAGATTCCTTCAGCCTCTTTAAGCACTATATTTCCAGTAAAACCATCACAAACAATTACATCCGTTTCTGAATCAAAAATATCTCTACCCTCAATGTTCCCTGCAAAATGATAATCTGCATTATTTTCCATCATGCTGTAAGTAGCTTGTGTAAGCAAGTTCCCTTTTGTTTTTTCCTCACCTAGATTTAAAAGACTAACATTTGGTTTTTTAATTCCACAAACATGTTCTGAAAATAAAGATCCTAAAATACCAAATTGATACAAAACATCAGGTTTACAATCTGCATTAGCACCAACATCAAGCAAAACTGTTACTCCTCCATCATTTCTTGGAATTAAAGTAGATATTGCTGGGCGTAAAATACCCTCAATTGCTTTCACAGAATAAAATCCTCCAACAAACATTGCTCCAGTATTTCCTGCTGATGCAAAGCCATCAATTTTACCTAAAGCTAAATATTGGAACCCTTTTGCTATTGAAGAATTGGGTTTTGACTTGAATGCTTTTGTAGGATGTTCTCCCATATCAATTACCTCAGAACAGTCAATTATTTCAAATTTATCTGCACTAACGCTATGTTGTTTTAACTCAGCAAGAATCTGAGATTCTTTACCAAATAAAACTACTGTGGTATCTTTTGGGAGTTCATTTAGAGCAAGAATTGCTCCATGAACAGTTTTTTGAGGAGCATAATCTCCTCCCATAATATCTATACCGATTCTCATAAATAGATTGTAGTTTTTAAAACGATAAAACTACAAAATTCTATTAAAGAATTATAAAGATACTTGTTTTTCTATTGCTTGTTTCCCTCTATATGTACCGCACTCTTCACAAACTCTGTGATATTGTACTGGAGTACTACAGTTAGAGCATGAATACATTGTTGTAGCAGATGCTTTATAATGTGTTCTTCTTTTATCTCTTCTAGTCTTAGAAATTTTTCTTTTTGGATGTGCCATTTTCTTTCTTTTACTATTTTATTTTTAAATCTTTTAATGCGTCCCATCTAGGATCTGACGACTTTTCTTCTACTTCTGTATATTTATTTACTAAATCTACCATTTCCTCATTGCATGTACTGTTTCCCTCTTCATCAAAAGGATGTTGTCGTTTGTTGGGTAAATTTAAAATGATAATTTCAAAAATTAATTGCTTTAAATTAAGAGAGTTTTCACTCTTTTTGATGTAAAAAATTTCATCAGTTGAGTGTAAATCTTCATCTGTAATTTTTAAAACAACATCAGCTTCAGCAGTAATATCTATGGAAAGTTCTTCAGTGCAAATATCGCAAAGCTGATTGTTTATTTTTCCATCAATTCTAAGTTTTAATCCAAGTTTATCACCATCTTTATCTAGTAAAGCTGTAGCAATAATATCTGCATGTTCAACATCTGACAATGTAAATGCTTCAAAGAACTGGTCTTTAATGTCAAAAGAAAAAGAGTTTATACCATTGGTAAGAGCTCCTAATTTTATTATAAAATCATTCATTCTCCTGAATTTTAAAGGGCTGCAAAGATACAAATTTATTCGCACTTAGCGTATTAAGTTTACTTTTTGCTTTTAAAACCTAATGTATTCTCATTTAACTGTTTAAACTCTGCTCTTTTTTTATAAATTTCACACGCTAAAAATACAGCTTCACGGAATGATCTTTCGTTAGCATTTCCTTTTCCAGCAACATCATAAGCTGTTCCATGAACTGGTGATGTTCGCACAACATTTAATCCGGCAGTAAAGTTAATTCCCTCATCAAATGAGAGTGTTTTAAATGCTGTTAATCCTTGGTCATGATACATGGATAAAATTCCATCAAAGTTTTTTAAGTTATTATTATTAAAAAAACTATCAGCAGGATAAGGTCCAAAAGCCATTATACCCTCCTCTTTTAATTTTTTTACTGTTGGAGTGATAGTCTCGTTTTCTTCAGCCCCCAACAATCCTTCTTCTCCAGCATGAGGGTTTAAGCCTAGTATTGCAATTTTGGGTTTTCTAATTCCAAAATCTTGAATTAAGGAAGTATTTAATAATTGCGTTTTTTTAATGATATTATCAGCAGTAATGTGTTTTTTTACATCAGTTAATGGCACATGTCCTGTTACAAATGCAATGCGCATAAGTTCGCTAACCATTAGCATTAATGATTCGCCTTCAAAGTTGCCTTGTAAAAACTCAGTATGCCCAATAAAACTGCTTACTTTCTCTTGTATAGAAGCTTTATTTATGGGAGCAGTTACTAGCACATCAATCTTTCCTTCTTTTAATTCTTCTGCTGCTTTTTTGATTGATTCAAAGGACTTTTCACCACTAACAGTAGTTGCTTCTCCAAACTTTACTTCCACATCATCATTCCAAATATTTAAAAGATTTGCTTTATGTGGTTTTGCATCTTCAATTTTATTAATGATATTAAAATTAAAATCGTTTATTTCAATTGCCTTTTTATGTTTTGCTACAACTTTTGATGAGCCAAATACAATTGGAGTGCAAAAATCTAACATCCTTTTATCTTTAAAGGTTTTGATGATAGTTTCTAAACCAATTCCGTTTAAATCACCTATTGAAATTCCAACCTTAATTTTTGACATTATGCTCTGTTTTTAATGAATTGGTACAATAATCTCACTCCCATTCCTGTCGCTCCTTTTCCTCTGTAGCCATATTTAGCTTTTACAAAAGTAGGCCCTGCAATATCCAAATGAATCCAAGGATAATCAATAAAATGAGCTAGGAATTTTCCTGCTGTAATAGCGCCACCAGCTGGCCCTCCTAAGTTCTTAATATCTGCAACATCCGATTTTATAAGCTCATCATAATCCGACCAAAATGGCATTTCTGCTAATCGCTCGTGAGTTTCGCCTCCAATCTTTTTTAAATTTTTGTGTTCCTTTTCAGCTCCTTGTTGCATGCTTACAATTCCGTAATGCCCAATTGCAGCTGCTGCTGCTCCTGTTAAGGTTGCTAAATCAATAACTAATTCAGGTTTGTATTTTTTTGCAAAACTCAGTGCATCAGCAAGTACTAATCTCCCTTCAGCATCTGTATTTAATACCTCTACAGTTGTTCCGTCATGCATAGTAATTACATCACCAGGCGCATAAGCATTTCCTGAAGGTCGGTTGTCAGTTGCAGGAACTAAAGCAACAACATATTTGTCTAATTTATTGGCAGCAATAGCATTCATGGCTCCAATTACGGTACCAGCTCCACCCATATCAACCTTCATCATGTCCATGGAGTTTGCTGTTGGCTTTAAGCTCAATCCTCCAGTATCATATACAATTCCTTTTCCTACTAAGATTATAGGTTGCTTGTTGGTTGCACTTTTTGGTTTCCATTCCATAATTGTGAATGTTGGCTCATCAATACTTCCTTTGTTTACTGCCAAAAGCCCTCCCATTTTTAAAGATTCTATCTTCTTTTTATTGAAAACAGTAACCTTCATTCCGTGTTCTTTTCCTGATTCAATAGCAGACTCAGCAAGCTCCTTAGCGGTAAGGTGTGAGAATGGTTCATTAATTAAATCTCTTGTAAGGTAAACTGAATCAACAGTGTTTTCCAGTTCTGCAACATCCTCCTTAATCTCATCATGATTTGATAGGTAGATATTTTCTAGCTTATTTGGTTTCGGATCCGTTTTGTGTTTTGTGAAAGTATAATTAGCTAATGCTAATCCTTCAGTAAGCAATAATGCTTTTTCTTTATCTTCAATAGTAAAAAGAACATGAACAGTAGTTTCGTCCTTTACTAATGCTTGTAATTTATCCCCAAGCAATCTGATATCTTCAGCAGCTTTGTTTTTGTCTTTTTCATCCTTAATATTAACTATATGAACAAAACGCACTAATTGATTAATACTTACAATTGTTTTGTCATCTTTAATTTGTTTTTGAACATATTCTTTTTCATCATCATTAAGAAATAGGTCGCTAGAAGAAGATTTAGAAGCATGAAAAATAATTATATTTTCAGTGAAAATACCTTCTTCATTTTTTGTTGGATTGATTTTAATTGTAGTCTTCATAATATTGTGTAATTTTGAACTCACAAAACTAAGTAATTTTATGGATAGTAAGCTATTGCTTGAAAGGGCATTAAAAAAAGAATTTTTATCAGCAGAACAGGGGCAGTTTTTATTTGAAAATGTACCTACTGCCGACTTGATGTGGGTGGCAAATGAACTAAGACAAATGCAGGTTCCTGGTAATGTAGTTACTTGGCAAATTGACAGAAATGTAAATACCACTAATGCTTGTACTGCAAATTGTAAATTCTGTAATTTTTTCCGTCATCCTAAGCATGAAGAAGTGTATGTAACGGATATGGAAACTTATAAGGTGAAAATTGAAGAAACTATAAAATATGGTGGCGATCAGTTGCTGTTGCAAGGAGGACATCACCCTGGTTTAGGATTGGATTATTATACGAAACTATTCCGTGATTTAAAAGTCCTTTATCCAAGCATAAAACTACACGCACTTGGTCCACCTGAAGTAGCGCACATTTGTAAAATTGGCGGACACACACATTTGCATGCGTTAACTAAGTTAAAAGCAGCAGGAATGGACAGTATGCCAGGAGCAGGGGCAGAAATTTTAAGCGATAGAGTAAGGCGTTTAATTTCCAAAGGAAAATGTACTGGGCAAGAGTGGTTGGATGTAATGAAAGTGGCACATAAAGTAGGGCTTACCACATCAGCAACTATGATGTTTGGCCATATTGAAACGATAGAAGAACGCTTTGATCATTTGGTGAGAATAAGAGAAGTGCAAGCTCAAAAACCTGAAGGAGAAAATGGATTTTTAGCCTTTATTCCTTGGCCATTTATGGATGATGGAACGCTTTTGCAAAGAGTTAAGGGAATCAATAATGAAACTTCAGCAGATGAATATATGCGTATGATTGCTATTTGCAGAATTATGTTGCCAAATATTATAAATATTCAAACTTCATGGCTTACGGTTGGGGCGGATACCGCACAACTTACTTTGCATGGAGGGGCAAATGATATGGGGTCAATTATGATTGAAGAAAATGTAGTTTCGGCTGCAGGAGCAACACATAGGTTTACAGCAAATAGCATACAAGAATGTATAAAAGAGGCAGGATTTGAGCCACAACTGAGAACTCAGCATTATGTGGAAAGAGAGATGCCAGAAATGGAAGAACAGGTAATTGATTATTAAAATGTTTACAGGAATAATAGAACAAATAGCTGAGGTAGTAAAAGTAGAAAGTGAGGGGAGTAATGTCCATATTACTTTAAAGTCAACTATTACTAATGAATTAAAGATAGACCAAAGTGTAGCGCATAATGGTGTTTGCCTTACTGTAGTTGCTATTAATGGTGACGAATATATGGTTACTGCTATTAAGGAAACTTTGGAAAAATCCAATATTGGTTTACTAGCAATTGGTAGCAAGGTAAACATGGAAAGATGCCTAAAAGTAGGAGCTAGGCTTGATGGGCACATGGTACAAGGTCATGTTGATCAAACGGCAAAGTGTGTAGCGGTGAAAGAAGAAAAAGGCTCGTTTGTATATACTTTTAAGCATAAGCAGACACAGGGCATGACAGTGGAGAAAGGATCAGTTTGTGTGAATGGGGTGAGCCTTACGGTTGTTAATTCCAAGGACACTTCTTTTTCGGTAGCTATTATTCCTTATACGCATAAGCATACTAATTTTAATGAGTTTGAAGAAGGTACAGTAGTAAATATAGAATATGATATACTAGGAAAGTATATTTCTAAGATGTTTTTAAACAATATATAAAAGAAAAAAATGAAACCAACATTATTAATTTTAGCAGCAGGAATGGGAAGCCGATATGGTGGATTGAAACAAATAGATGGTATTGGTCCGAATGAGGAACCAATAATTGAGTACTCAATTTATGATGCGATTAACTCAGGATTTGGAAAAATTGTATTTGTTATCAGAAGAGAGTTTGATGAAGCCTTCCGTTCACGCTTTGATAAATTTTCGGACAAAATTGCTATTGAATATGTGTACCAAGAAGTAAATATAAAAGTGGAAGGTATTACTACTATTGAAAGAACAAAACCTTGGGGAACATCACATGCCGTACTAGTGGCTAAAGATGTGATAAACGAGCCATTTGCAGTAATTAATGCTGATGATTATTATGGTGCTGGGTCTTTCCAGTTGATTGCTGATTTTTTAACTCAGGATTGCTCTCCATCATTAATGGCTATGGTAGGGTATACACTGCACAATACCTTATCCGAACACGGTACAGTAAACAGAGGGGTGTGTGAGGTGGATGCTGACAATAACCTTGTTGAGGTGATTGAAAGAACAAAAATTGCAGCCCAGAATGGAGTTGTGAACTATAATGTTGGGGATGAATTACCACTTGGAATAGTAGATAAAAATGTACCCGTTTCTATGAACTATTGGGGTTTTGATCCTTCTATTTTTGATGAGATAGAAAAAGGATTGCATGACTTTATGAGAGCAAACCCGAATAATCCAACTGCTGAATATTACATCCCTAATATTATTACGGATATGATAGTAAGTAAGCAAATGGCTGTGCGTGTTATTCCTACTGATGATAATTGGTTTGGCGTAACTTACAAAGAGGATAAACCAATGGCAGTTGCTGCAATTACAAAGTGCATTACTGATGGTGTTTACCCAACAAATCTTTGGAGTTAAATGAGAAATAAGATACTATTATTAGGTTCTGGGGAGTTAGGAAAGGAAGTAGCAATTGCTATGCAAAGACTAGGGCAATATGTAATTGCGGTAGATAATTACAAAGATGCCCCTGCCATGCAAGTAGCTCACGAATTTGAAGTAATAAATATGTTGGATGGTGCAGAGTTGGATAGAATTGTTACCAAGCATAAGCCTGACTTTATTGTTCCTGAAGTAGAAAGTATAAGAACAGAACGATTTTACGATTACGAAAAACAGGGCTACACAGTAATTCCATCAGCAAAGGCGGCAAATTTTACCATGAACCGTAAAGCAATCCGTGATTTGGCAGCTATTGATTTAGGAGTGAAAACGGCTAAATACAAATACGCAATATCTTACCAAGAGTTGAAAGAAGGAGTTGCTTTTACTGGTATGCCTTGTGTGGTAAAACCCTTAATGTCAAGTTCAGGAAAAGGGCAGTCGGTTATTAAAACAGAAGCCGATATTGAAAAAGCATGGAACTTTGCTTTGGAAGGATCAAGAGGAGATTTGATGGAAGTAATTGTTGAGGCCTTTATTGATTTTGATTATGAAATCACGCTTTTAACCTTAACACAAAATAATGGAATTACGCTTTTTTGTCCGCCAATAGGGCATAGGCAAGAAAGAGGAGATTACCAAGAAAGTTGGCAGCCTATGGCCATGGAAGATGCTCATCTAAAAACAGTACAAGACATGGCTGATAAAGTAACTAAAGCACTTGGTGGTAGCGGTATTTGGGGAGTAGAATTTTTTATAGGAAAGAATGGAGTTTATTTTTCTGAACTCTCACCAAGACCACACGATACAGGAATGGTAACCTTAGCTGGAACACAAAATTTTACAGAATTTGAATTGCACGCTCGTGCTATTTTAGGAATTCCTGTTTTGGATATTCCACTGATCACGAATGGTGCTTCTGCTGTAATATTAGCTGATAAAGAAAATAGCAATTGGCCAACTTTTACTGGATTAGATGAAGCAGCTAATTTTAAAAATACTGACTTCAAGATTTTCGGGAAACCAACTACAAGAAAGTACAGAAGAATGGCTGTTGCCTTAGCTTATGGCTCAGAAACTACAACTGAATTGGTTGAAAAAGCAAAAGAGGTAGCGACTAAAATAAAGATGGGTTAATTTCTCTCCACCCAATCCCCATGTTTTTTTATGAGGTCAATTAAAGCAGATACTGCCTTTTCTTCTGGGATGTTTTTTTCGACTACTGTTTGCTCTTTGTAAAGCGTAATCTTACCCTTTCCAGTACCCACATATCCATAATCGGCATCTGCCATTTCTCCAGGGCCGTTTACTATACAACCCATTATTCCAATTTTAACTCCTTTCAGATGGTCAGTTTCTTTTCTGATTTTTGCAGTTGTTTCTTGTAAATCAAAAAGAGTTCTCCCACAACTAGGACAAGAAATATATTCTGTTTTGGAAATTCTTGTTCTACTTGCTTGCAATATTCCGAATGCTAGTGAATTTATCGACTGATAGGAGCCGCAATTTTCTGCAGCAATAAATATTCCATCTCCCAATCCATCTAAAAGTAAAGCCCCTAAATCAGAACTTGCTGAAAGTTGCAATTGTTCTTCTGATAAATCACCATAAGCTCTACCGATAATCACTGGAGTTTTAATTCCGTTATTCATCATTTCAGTAAATAGTTTCCTTTGCTCGGCAAGCCCATTTTCATTATAAGTATCTATCATTAAAACAGCTGTTGTGTCTGTTTTTAATTTAGCAATGAGCTCTTCACATAAATCCGAAAGACAAACATAAACGATATTCAGTTTTTCAGAGATTTCCTCCTCATCCAAATAGTCATTTATTGTTAAAAATGGATATCCTTTTTTATGCTCTACCCATTTTTTATAGTTGTAAATAACCCCCAAAGTTCCTGGTACTTCAAAATCCAAATCATGGTTGCCTACAAAAACATAATCGGCTGCCATATCGGTAAGGTTCCATTTATCCAGAGGGACGGAATAATTAGACCCCAAAGCAAAAAAGGATGCAGCAGTAATTTTTTCTTTCAAGCAAAAATCTGCCATTACAATAGGGACATTCCCTCCGCCAATATTTAGTACTTCATTTGTTTTTCTTCTTTTATAATCAAAAGAATGTAGCGGGTTTTTTGTTATTTTTTCAATAGAATCATGCTCCTCAATTCCTTCAAAATGTTTCAGTAAATTTTGTGCAACTGGAATTTCAAACTCAGGAGCTTCCGTTAATGAAACTCTAATTGTATCTCCAATTCCATCTGCTAAAAGTGTACCTATTCCCACTGCTGATTTTATCCTTCCATCTTCTCCTTCACCTGCCTCAGTTACTCCCAAATGTAGAGGGTAATCCATTCCTTCTTTTATCATTTCAGCAACTAATAAACGGTAGGCTTGCACCATTACTCTAGTGTTGGATGCTTTCATGGAAAGGATAATTTCATGATAATCTTCATCACGGCAGATACGCAAAAACTCCATTGCCGATTCAACCATTCCTTTTGGAGTGTCTCCATATCTGGAAAGGATTCTATCAGAAAGTGAGCCATGATTTGTCCCAATTCGCATAGCCGTTCCTTGCTCTTTACAAATCCTTACAAGTGGAGTAAACTTTTCTCTTATTCTATCAATTTCTGCATTGTAAGTAGCATCAGTATATTCTATATTTTCAAACTTCTTTTTATCAGCATAGTTACCAGGATTTACTCTTACCTTTTCAATAATTGTAGCTGCAATTTCTGCTGCATTAGGCGTGTAGTGTATGTCTGCAATTATTGGAGTGTTATACCCTTTTTTTGCAAGTTCCTCTTTTATGTTTTTTAGGTTGAGAGCTTCTTTTTTTGAGGGAGCAGTAATACGAACTAACTCACATCCCGCATCTATCATTCTTATAGATTCCTCCACAGTTGCAATGGTATCCATAGTATCTGTAGTAGTCATAGATTGAATTCGAATAGGATTACTCCCGCCAATTCCGATATTTCCTACTTTTACTTCTCTTGTTTTAAACCTGCTATAATTGGTTAACGAATTGCAATATTTCATCTATTGTTTTACTATTTTTTTTATTATTTTATTATTGTCAACTGAGATGAAATAAATTCCTTTTGACAAATTACTAATATTAATCTTATGTGTAGTTTTATTCCTATCAATTTCGGTTATACTTACAATTCTTCCAATATTATCAGTTAAAATGAGTTCTGATGAATTTGTTAAATTTCCAATAACTGCAATCTCATTAATTGCAGGATTTGGATAGACCTTAATATTTTTAGTTTTTATTTCAGAACTTGACAATACATCTTCTGTTCTGAACTCATGATGAATAAACCTTCCAAAATCCCCTTCAAAGGCTTTTAACCAACCTGCTCCAAGCTCACGGAAGCGTGCCATCCCTCCCCCGTCATTATTAGCCCAAAAGTCTAAACCATCATCATCAGTATCTGTTACTTTAAAAGTATAACATCCATCAGGAAAAGTTAGTGTATCTCTATATTGTGTGTTTGAGATTAAATCACCACTAGCATATATTGAACTTCCATTATTATCAAAGAATTCCCATGATGACTCTGAGATTTGAGTAAAGGTATTAATTACTCCACTATTAGTTTGAAACCATAACGCAAAAGTATTAGGATAAATAGGTGTAGGGTCAAAAGTTGAACTCATTTTGTTATTATGAATATACTGATCTACCCCTCCATTACTATTTATTATTTCAACATTAAATGAGTTATTATTAATAGTCATGTTATTCCATAAAGAGCTTGGATCCGGGAGCTTTATAGTCTCCTTTTGGAGGAAAGAAAGGACTCCAGTCCATGTAAATGATTCTTTAGAAGGAGCATTATTAATCCAATACTCAATTGTTAATGATGTTATAGGAGTACTCCCTGTATTCTGGATAGTAATTTCTGGTTTTGAGCAAATAGGGTTTGCTTTCTGATAATTTACTTTATTAGTAGGAGATAAAATATCAACTATAGCAGCATCTAAAGTAAAATTTGTTTCATCATAACTAACTAGCTGGGAACTTACCCAATAATTAGAAGCTCCAGTGGCGCTAACAATCCCATAATCTATATTGTGTATTTGACCTGGTGTGACTAATGAAGTAATATCATCTTCTCTTAGATCAGATGCTTGTCCAGGGCACCAGCCAGCTCTATCATAAACCCAAGTTCCACCTTGTGGGAAAATTGGGTTTTCAGCACATTCAGTCCAAACTTGCCAAGTATAATCAACCGAACCCCCATCAATATTTATTGTGTGATTCTGAGGTATAAATTCCCCTTCTTGACCATGTCCTGTTATTGTAGTTCTTAACTTATAGGCAGTTGCATTAGGATGCATTAATACATCTCTTGGTTCGAAAGCATTATCAGCAATAATTGATCCATACCCTTTTGATTGCGGCCTCCATATTTGTTGCATTTCTAATACATCTCTAGGAGGTGTCCCAACAATAAATAAAAATTTAATATCCATATCTTCTTGCCATTGTCCACCACCACCCATTGTGATTTGTTTATTTCCTTTTAAAACTGGAGCGTAATCGGTAACATCAAAATACCATGTTTTACCTTCAACCCCTAAATCAAGATACGCACCATATGGAGTGACAAATGACATGATCTGAAAAGCCATTGGATAACGTTTATAATAGATTAAATCAGTAATAGAAATTGACCCATCAATGTTTGTAGTATCTACACTTAATACATTCCCATTTCCATCAAACAAATAAGATAATGCCTCCCAATAAGTGTTAGTAGAAACAGTAGCAATACTGTCATTTTGTAAAGTTCCATAATTGGGCACTATTGTGTATTGCGTAACAGTATTTGCGCTAGCAATTAATGAATCTAAAATTGTATCAGTAGTAATAGTTAAAGAATATTGACCTTGGTAAAAGTTAATATTTGGACGTGAAGTTACTTCTGTAAAAAATTGACCTATTTCATTCCCTCTTGTATAACCCCAATTAACATTTCCACTAAAAGTTGCAATTTGTTGATTTGTTGTATTATCTAAAGATGTTATCCCTTGACCCTCATTTAAAGGGTAATGAGCAACTAAATTTGAATAATCAGGATGTGAACTGTCAATTCGTTTCTTCATCCATTCGCTTATAGTTGCAACAGAAAGTTCTTTGTCAAAAACTCTTAACTCTTTTATGTGTCCATCCCAAAAATTTCCATTTCCATTGAACTGACTTGCTAATTTTAATGTTGCTATATCTA
>Ga0233427_10004275_pt1 | contig 11991 bp, 11 predicted proteins | sample SI_118_April2016_5_FD_179885 | JGI IMG/M metagenome (GOLD analysis project Ga0233427, IMG submission 179885) | Seawater microbial communities from Saanich Inlet, British Columbia, Canada - SI_118_April2016_100_MG | ecosystem: Environmental > Aquatic > Marine > Inlet | place: Canada: British...
TCTTGGATGAATATACATACCAGTGTACTCACCATCTTCAGAGTGGTACTCTTTTTCAAGAGGCATTAGGAATCGATTCGTTTCTTTCCATCCAGGAACAGGAAACTCATAAAACTCACCCTTGTGAGTAAAAGGGTCCTCTGTCCATGCCTTTAAGATAACTTCAAGAGACTCCATAAAAAGTCTATAACTTTTTTCATTGTCTCTTCGATCAGCCTCCTTATTAAACTGAAGTGTTACTCTCTCATTGATTCCTTTAGCAACTCCAAAGTCAACTCTTCCTTCTGTCATGTTGTCTAGAAGCGCCACATCTTCTGCAACCCTAAGCGGATGCCAGTCAGGAAGGACAATGGGGGCTTGACCGACTCTTATTTTTTTTGAGTGGGAAGCCAAATCAAGAGACATCATTATTGGATTGGGAGGCGCATTTAGATAGCCGTTATGGGCAAAGTGATGCTCGGTAAGCCAAACAGTTGTGAAATCGCCTTGCTCTGCGAGATTTGTTTGCTCTCGCATCATCTTAACGACCCGATTCCATGGAATATTTTCGCCTGGATTGAAGAACGGTACAAAATCAAATCTCATTGCAATCTAAATAATGATATTCAAAATTAGAATGTTAATTCAAAAATCAATGGAACTCAAGTAAAAAAATGTTCATCTACGATAAAGGATATATTGATTTAGTAATCTAGAACTATAACCAATTTTTAAAGATTACCTCGCTTAATTTTTAACTCGGATTTAAACCGCTTATGAGAGGCTGTAAAAACTTTTCATATTTTTTCCATGCATCTGAACTTCCTTGATATATCTTTTGTCTGACTTGAGATGCGCTTGCAGTATGAACAGCTCTTCTGTTTTTATGAAAGTCAAGACAATTATCATCCCAGTCAAGTTCACAGTACTCTAGCAGTTTTTGAGTTTCATTCTTTTGATGAGTGGTTAATCTTTCGTAGCTAATATCATATATTTTATTTGGAAATAATTTGTGCCAAAAATCGATTAGCTCTTGGTATAAAAGAAAAAATTTTGCTAAATCTTCTTGGTCAAAAGTAAATCCATTTTCATTAGAAAAATAATGTTTATAGTTTGACCAGCAGGTAGCTCTTGCGTCTCTTGTAAGGTGAATAATTTTAGCCTCAGGGATAGCAGTTAGTATTGGCCCAATCAATCTAAAGTTAACTGGCATTTTGTCTGTAATTACTGTTTCTGCAACATTAAGGTTGCTGAGTGATTCAATATAATTATTTCGGATTGATAAAAGATCATCCTCATTAATTGTGTTTGTTTTTTTACTAATATAATTTTTTAAGGCTGGAGTGACGACATTTTTAAAATTATTTAGCTCACCTGCCCCATACACCGAATGATGATTTGAAACAATTTGCTCTACAAGGCTTGTTCCTGAGCGAGGCATTCCAACAATAAAGATAGGTTTAATATCTAATGGACTCAAAAATGATTTTTTAATTTTAGGTTTGTTCTCACTAAATAATTTAATGAGGGCTGAATGAAACTCTATGGTTTCATCAAGATTATAATTTAATTCCTTTTTTCGAAGACGATTGCCTTCGTCTAGGTGCTTGAAAAACTCTTTTTGGTTTCCTAAATCTTCATGTACTTTCGCTAATGCGAAACTTATGTGCACTTTATCTGAAATACCCAAGTTATTGCTAGAGTAAATAGATTGCATTTTGGCAATCTGAGGATCATTTTTCTTAAATATTTTTGTTCTACTTTGGTTGCGATAGGCCTCGGCATAATTTGGCTCTACAGCAAGTGCTTTTTCATAATATTTTGAGGCTTCATCTGGAAGGTTGATAATTTCAGATAAGATAGCCAGGTTGTGAAACCCTTGAGCATATTTTGGATTAAGCGTTACAGCCTTAATGAATGCGTCTTTAGCTTTTTCAAATTGTTTGAGTTCTTGGAAGGCGGCGCCAAGACTATTGTGTGCTTCAGCATATTCTGGGCTATATGCTACAGCCCATTCAAAACATTTGAGTGCATTATCTAACTGGCTTAGACTTAGAGCAATAAGCCCCAAGTTGTTGTGGGCGGTTGGGTAGGCATGTTTAATCGATATGGCTTTTTCATAACTATTTATTGCCTCTCCAAGCTGTCCAGTTTGGTGAAACGCTACACCAAGATTGTAGTAGGCTTCTTCATAATCTGGTTTGAGGTTAATAGCTTTTTTGAAGCTTATTATTGCTGATTCAATTGGACCTAATGCACTATAACATGCCCCACTTATATTATGCAATAATGGAATATTTGGAAAATCTTTAATTAATTGGCTAATGGATGAAAGAGCCTTGTCCATTTGCCCACCAGAGTATAGCTGTATAACAACATCTAGCTGCTCTTGGGTTGGTTGAGTTTTGTCTGAATTTTCAATATTCTTTAACCCAATTTTAGCCTCTTTGTTGCTTGGTGAAGATTCGAGAATATTTGAATAGATTTGTTTTGCTTCCTGAATTTCCCCTTTCTTTAGAAGTTTATTTGCTTTGGATAGAAGGCGGTCGTTTTTAATTGACATGCTTAGAAGTTATTTTTTATTTAAAAACATTTTACGATAGGAGAGTATATTAAAATAATTTATTAATGGATTTACAGATTTATATTTGAGATTATATTGAATTTTTACTTCCCAGATTAATAATTGGTGTTTACTTCTAAGCCTCTTCAATTTAAATGAAATTAAATACTCAAAAACTTTTACTAAAAGCAAATAAACTTCTAAAGAAAGGCGAGATAAAAGAGGCTCGACAAGTCTATTTATCTATTCTTGAGGTATTTCCAAAAAATGTTCAAGCACATAATGGTCTCAAAGAGCTAGCCAAGAAAGTCAATAAAGTTAATCAAATCAATCTTTCAAAGGCTCAGCTTGGTCCAGTAATTAATCTTATCAATTCAGGACAAATAAAAAAGGCGATTGGGGCAATTAATCCTTTGATTCAAAAATACCCAAATGCACCAATATTATTTAATCTTTTAGGAATTTGCTTCAACTCCATTTCAAAGTTTGAAGATGCGATAAAAATGTTTGCTGAGGCGACAAAGATAAATTCTAATTATGCAGAGGCGTTTTATAATCTTGGATCTGTTCAGAAAAAACTAGGTAGATTTCAAGAGGCTATAGAGAATTATAAGAGGGCTATTCAAATAACACCAAATTATTTAGATGCTCATAACAATCTAGGCAATATTTATAAGGACTTAGGGCTTTTAAATGATGCTATAGAATCCTATGAATGGGCAATTTCCTACGGACCTAAGTATGCTATTGCACATATCAATCTTGCATCAATTTATAGTTCATATGATTTAGAAAAAGCATTGCATCATTATCAGGAAGCAATCTCGATTGAGCCAAATTTTCCAGAAGCTCATTATAGTTTAGGTACTGTGTTTAGTTCTTTAGGTCAAAAAGATGAATCAATGAAAAGTTATGAAAAAGCTCTTGAACTTAGGTCTGACTATGTTGAAGCGCATAATGCATTAAGCACCATAAAAAAATATAAAAAAAATGATCCACAAATCAAACAAATGAAAAATCTTCTTAAGCAAACTAATTTAATGCTTTCAGACAAAATATCTTTAAATTTTGCTTTAGCAAAGGCTAGTGAAGATCTTGAGAATCACAAAGATTTTTTTAAATTTTTAAATGAGGGAAATCAATTAAACAAAGAAAAATTAAATTATTCTATTGACAGTGATCTTGAAGGTATTTCTAATATCCGTAATATTTTTATCAATTCAAAGGGCAGTGCTCCAAAGTCTAATTTAAAAAAGGGGATGCCAAGACCAATTTTTATCGTTGGTATGCCTCGCTCAGGTACGTCACTTGTTGAGCAAATTATATCTAGCCATACCGAAGTTTATGGCGCTGGTGAATTAGACTTCTTGTCTAGAAGCATCCTAAAAGAAATCCACACTGAAGTATACGGCGCTGGTGAATTGGACTTTTTGTCTAAAAATGTTCTAAAAGAAATTAAACCTGACAATATAAAAAAAATTGACTCTAAGGAGTTCTTTGAGAAAATCACTAACAATTATTATCGCTCTCTTTCCTCATTTAATATTTCAGAAGATATATTTACAGATAAGATGCCCTTGAACTTTAGATTTATTGGCTTCATTTTATCTGCTTTTCCTGAGGCTAAAATTGTTCACCTTAAAAGAGATCCTATTGCAACATGCTGGTCCATTTACAAACACTATTTCAAATCAAATGGTAATGGATACGCCTCAAATTTCGATGACCTATCATCCTATTATTTGATGTACAAGGGCCTAATGGATTTCTGGCATAAGACTTTTCCTAACCAAATTTACGATATCTCTTACGAAGATTTAACATTAAGTCAGGAAAAAGAAACTCGTAAATTACTTAATTATTGTGACCTTAGTTGGGATGATAGGTGTCTTAATTTTCATAAAAATACCCGCGCTGTTCATACTACGAGTGGGTTCCAAGTTCGAGAGAAGATGTATCAAGGAAGTTCTGAGGCCTGGAGAAAGTATGAGCAGTATTTGGAGCCCTTAATCTTAAAAATTGGCGACGAAAAATAAATATATAGCAAATAAGTTTTGTAATACACTATTTGTTCAAGAAAAACATAGACACCAGCTAAAATATACCTATGGATGCGATCAACATTATTATTCCTAAAAGGATGAAAGGAGAGAGATTAGACGTCGCTCTGGCGGAAATGCTTCCTGACTTTTCGCGTTCAAAAATTACTACTTCAATCAAATCTGGCGATATTTTAATTAGCGGTAAAACATTTAAGCCAAAAGAGAAGTCAAATGGTTTAGAGGTTGTAAGCTTTAATTTTAACCAAAAAGAGAATAATGACTGGCTTCCTGAAAAGATTCCTTTAAAGATTGTTTTTGAGGACGAAGATATCATTGTATTAGATAAGCAGTTTGGTTTAGTGACTCATCCTGGGCCTGGAAACTGGACTGGAACCCTTGCAAATGCCCTTCTTCATTATGATTCTAATCTATCAAAGCTTGATAGGGCTGGTATCGTTCATAGATTGGATAAAAATACTTCGGGTTTGATGGTTGTTGCCAAAAACTCTAAGTCGCAAAAATACTTAGTAGAGCAGCTTCAATCTCATTCTATTTCGAGAGAGTATTCTGCTATTGTTTATGGTTATATGATATCCGGCGGATCAATTGAAGAGCCCATTGGAAGAGATCCTAAAGATAGAGTAAAGCAGGCCATTGTTTCTAATGGTAAAGATGCAACAACGCACTTCAGAGTGATTGATCGATTTAAGAGTCATACCCATGTGAAAGCAATTCTAGAGACTGGCCGCACCCATCAAATTCGTGTGCATCTATCTCATATTGGGCACCCTTTAATCGGTGATCCGATGTATGGAGGTCGCGTAAGATTTCCCAAGAAAGCCAGTATAGATCTCAAAGACTCTTTAATTAATTTTAAAAGACATGCCCTTCATTCAAAAAAATTAACACTGACTCATCCTATTTCAGGGGAGAATATGTCATGGACATCTAAACTCCCTGATGACATGATGAAACTTTTAGAAGTTCTACAAGAATTTGATAGTGAATAATTTAGATTTTAAGAGTCAAAGATTATGTTTCCAAGAAATGTAACAATACTCTCAACTGAGAGATTTATTGAGGGTGGAAAAAGCTCTGCAAGTTTTGAAAACTTTAATTTAGCTCTCCATGTTAATGATAGGCCAGAAAATGTATTAGCAAACCGATCAATATTAAGAAATCATTATGATTTACCTTCAGAGCCGGTATGGGTCAATCAAACGCACTCATCAATTTGTATAAACGCTTCTTTGAATGGTTCACTGGTTGAAGCCGATGCAAGCTTTACATCTAAACCAGGGGTTGTCTGCGGTATTCTTACAGCCGACTGTCTGCCAGTCTTTATCAGTAAAAAAGATGGAGCAATGGTTGGGATTGCACATGCAGGATGGAAAGGTTTAGTCTTAGGCGTTATAGAGGGTTTAATTCAATCCTTCGATTGTAATGGAAATAATTTACATGTGCACCTGGGCCCTGCAATTTCTATGAACTCCTTTGAGGTAGGAGAAGAAATAAAATCATTATATTTGTCAAAAAATGATAATTTTTCTCGTTCTTTTTCTATCAGGAACGGCAGGAATTATCTTGATTTGTATGATGCAGTAAAGGTAATTCTTGAAAGTTTTAATATATCCTCAATTTCTGGAGGCAATCGATGCACATTCGAGGAGTCAAATCATTTCTTCTCTTATCGTAGGGATGGAATTAATTCAGGAAGGATGGCGCATCTGATTTGGATGAAGTAATTTCACCTTTCTTTTGGTTTTTCTTTGCCCGTATTGCTAAACTCTAATTCACCACTAAGTTTATTGGGTATGTAATAATGAAGTGATTTTTGTTTACGTTGTTTTTGCTGAATGATACAGCCACGAACTTCAAATTCTTCATTGAGTTTTATATCATCGTAGCTTGAATTAATACACCGGAGTAATTTACCACCTTCCTTTTCGACATATTGACGAAAATAAAGATCATCTTTAAATTCTATAATGACATAAGCATCATTATGGATTGGCATTGAAGGATCAACAATGATAATACAATTTTCACTAAATTCTGGTGACATCTTATCACCGATATTTTGAAGTGCGTAGGGCTCAGAGTTTGTAGAGCAAGTACTCTGAAAAAGTTTTTTTTGGTCTTCTAATGCTGACATTTGGGACAGTAATAGGTTGCTCGTTGATTTTGTAAAATTCTCTTGATTTTACCATCACATCTAATGCAAGACTCGTCCTCACGGCCATATACAGAAAGAATTTGTGAGAAATATCCTGGGCTTCCATCAACATTTGAGAAGTCATTGAGTGTTGTGCCGCCATTATTAATTGAGTCAGTTAAAATTTGCTTTATTGAGGCAGTTAAAATTTTGTATCGATTTTTTGAAGTTTTTCCAGATACTCTTTTGGGGGAAATTCCAGCTAGAAATAAACTTTCTGAAGCATAAATATTGCCAACACCAACCACTATACTACTGTCCATAATAAATGCTTTAATATTTTTTGTTTTTCCAATCGACGAGTTGTAAAGCGCATTATTATCAAATTCTTCACTTAATGGTTCTGGACCAAGGTTCAGTAATTGTTTAAGTCGATTATTTCTATCTTGCCAAAGAATAGATCCGAAACGACGAGGATCATGAAAACGAATACTTGTTGAATTATTGAGCTTAATTTCAAAATGATGATGTTTTTTTAAAGGCTCTTCTGAAGGGACAACACTAAGAGATCCAGACATGCCAAGATGGACAACCAGTTGACCATCAATAAAATTAATTAAAAGATACTTTGCACGCCTTGAAATTCTTATGATGGTTTTTTGCTTTAGTGAATTAACGAGATGGGAGGGGATTTCCCGCCGAAGTTTTTTTTTGTAGATATGAACAGATAAAACCCCTTTATCAACTATTAAGGGCTCTAGTCCTCTTTTGGTTGTTTCAACTTCAGGAAGTTCAGGCACTTAAATATTTATGATTATTTACAAGTGCTCCACCACCACTGCTTGGTAATAAAAGTCCAACATTTTGTTCTGGACTGTAAGCTTCAATCTTTTTTGAAAATAAAAGAACACCAGTCAAAAACTTTTTGTGAGATATTTCTACACCCTCAATATCAGCAACGGCAAAAGAAGTGGGATGATTCGACATAATGATTTATCCTCCAAGCATAGCTTTTTTTAGATTTTTTTGTATTGGATTATCTGATAGAAAAATTCCAACAAAGGCTTTTTTAAATTCGAGTCCAGGGATTAGCTTCTTGAGCTCAGAATTTTTAAGTACATGAGTTCCAATATCAGGTAGGTATATAAATTCGTAGAAATCACCAGAAGTGACACCACTATCAAATGAAGAAGACAATTGATTGATTTCTTCAGTTATTGGACCTGTGTTATTGCCGGTTGATTTTTTAAGCCCTTCAGTTAGGGCTTTCTTCATTGCCTCAGAAGTTATCATAGTTGATGTAATATCGAGTCGAATTGCCATTGGAGAGTCTAAACTAGTTATTTCATTCGCATTAGAACTTTCAGTTTCAAGATACAAGCTACCTTCATATACCTTCATAAAGAAAATAATTCGAGTGCCTTGACCATTTTTATTTAATGTGATTCCTTGATATTCTATTTGATCAGGCGAGGAAGCTCCGTAAATTGGAGTAATTGAAAATATGCCAAATATTAAAGATATAGCAAAAATTTTCTTGAGATGTAACTTCATATCTTGTAATTTATATTAAATAAAAGTTTGATTATAAATACAAACCACAAAAATATAAATGCAAAAAATGCATTTACTGTAAATATGAATTATCTATAATGTAACTTTTTAATTAAATAATAAATATTATGAATCCATTAACTTCTGTCAAAGGTACTATTATTAGCGGCTTTGTTCTCGCAATTCTTGTTGCTTTTTATTTATCACCTGAAAACTCAGATCTTGTGCAGCGTAATCTAAGTGTTTGGTTGCACGCTTTATTTGGAGTCACATGGATCGGCCTTTTATATTATTTTAACTTTGTTCAGGTTCCAGCAATGGCTGATGCGCTTGCAGATGAAGGCGGGCCAGGGCCAGCAGCAATTGGAAAATATGTTGCACCTAGAGCGCTACTATGGTTTCGTATGGCAGCAGCTGCTACATGGCTTACAGGAGCGTGGGCATTATCTATCTCACCACAGTATGGCTTTATGAAGACTTTTCTTTTTCAGGCGCCAGCAGGAGCTATGATGAGTTTGGGAGCTTGGATGGGAACAATCATGCTCTTTAATGTTTGGGTTTTGATCTGGCCTAACCAGAAAAAAATACTTGGTATGGTCGAATCTAGTGCAGAAGAAATTGCAAAAGCAAAATTTACCGCAGCAATGGCATCACGCACTAATGTTGTTTTATCGGTTCCGATGCTTCTTTGCATGATAGGCGCAGGTCACGGCGGCTACCTATTTTAATAGGAATAGCAAATTAATTAAAAAACCGGGCTTGCCCGGTTTTTTAATTTGTTGTAACAACTTTTGTAAAATTACAACAATTATCATTTAAGATTCAAAATATTCCAACTAATTGATGTGTAAACGTGTACTTACATTCTAGAATTGAATATATTTTAGCCTTTTAAGTATAAGAGATTACAAGGTTAGCATGAGTATATGTTGCAAAAAAACAACTAATTGTGATATTTTTTCAAATATTTGTTGACATTAATCGAAAAAGTAGTTATTATTACGGCATTGGTATTCGAAAGAATGGCATAAGGGTGTTGAGGATAACTCAACAATATAAATATTCTAAATGGAGAATAAAATGAAAAAACTAATCTCACTATTTGCTGTAACGACTATGGCATCTACTTCTGCAATGGCTGCGGTAGCGCTAGGTGGTTCAGCATCCGTATCATATGATGATAACGGTTCTTCTGGCGGTGCTGGCTCAACTGGTGCTTCAGCTACTTCGTATGACGCCGATATTACTTTAACTGGTACTGCTGGTGCAACTACAGTTAACTTGGGCTGGGACGTTGATGGTTCTGCGCCTTCACTAAACGTTGGTAGCATGTCTTCAACTATTGGTCCTTTATCAATAGCAGTAGACTTCTACGACGAAGACAACAGTGACGCAGTTAACGACTCTGTATACCCAGGTATGCCTAATGGTGACGACGACGGCGGTGTTATCGTTGACAGTACTGTTGACAGAAGTGTATCTGTAAGCTTAGACGCGCCACTTGGTGACGCTACTATTGCTTTAGATGACTCTGGTGACGTAACTATATCTGGTACATGGTCAGGTGTTACAGTGTCTCACACTGCAACTTCTGGTGCTGATACTACTAGCGCTGCAGCTGCAGTCGCTGGAATGGATATCACAGTAACTAACGATGGTGGTACTACTACATGGGCTATCGGCACAACTGTTGCAGGTACTGCGGTAACATTGAACAGCGACAAAGCTGTAACTGCTACATTTGGTGTAACTGGTAACACTGTAGTTGTGTCTCACACAGCTGCTCGTACTGCTCGTACTGCAACATATAACGCTGGTACAGGTGCATTAGCAGGTACAATTGCCAACACTAACGCGACTGACTCAAGAGAAGCATTCACAACTGTGGCTGTTTCACGTGATCTAACTTCAGGTGCAACTCTATCTGCAACGTATGACTCGTTAGATGATTCACTGACACTTAAGGCTGCTGTTGCATTCTAAATTCGTTTAGATGTAGTAGCTGACTTAGTAATAAGTTAGTATAAAACCCGGGGCATGCCCCGGGTTTTTTTACATGTATTAAAAAAATAATTAGAAAAAATGGATAAAATAGTCACAATTAATTTAATTAGCGTTAGTCAATAATGCGTGTTCATTTAAATAATCGCTCCCTTTTGCTTATTACTGGAAGTGATTCAGAATCCTTCCTTCAAGCACAGCTAAGTAATGATATTAGCAAGCTTACTGAATCTTCAATCCAATTAAATGCCTATTGCCAGCATCAAGGAAAAATAATTGGTCTCTTTTGGGTGATGCGTTATATGAATGGCTTTCTAATATCATTTCCAAACGACCTCCTTGAAAGAATTCAGTCTCGCCTCAAAATGTTTGTCATCATGTCAGATGTCGTTATAGAGGATCTATCAAATGATTTATTTCAAATAGGGTTAATTGGTGAACAAAAATCTGATGCGTATACTCTGAATGATAGCTTGTCAATGCTAGTTACTGATTTATTAGATCAGAGTAGGGATGATTTTCAAGATATTAAAGAGTGGGATAAGTCTTGTTTTGATTCTTTGCTCCCAGAGATCTTTCTAGATACGAGTGGAAAGTTAGTGCCGCAAATGCTCAATCTTGATATTGATGAAGTAGGTGTGAATTTTTCAAAAGGATGCTATCCAGGTCAAGAGGTTGTTGCAAGGCTGCATTATTTAGGGTCTGCAAAGCGTCGTTTATTTTCTTTTGTCTCCGATAGTGATTTGCAGCTCGGTGATTCACTATATTGTGCCTCTTCAGAGGGTGCATCGTTAAGGGGTAGTCGATATAAAGGTAGTGGAATTGTTGTGACTAAGGTAAAATATAATTCGTTATTTTATTGCTTGGCTACACTCGATGTAGACTTAATAGATGAAGAGATAACTCTTAATAGTGAACATGGACCTAAACTAAAAAGAATAAATAATGAATAGAATACTACTGATATTAATGGGATTGCTTCCAAGCATAAGTTTTGCTGCTACTAACACTTCTACCACTCTTGATTTGACAAGTCATTGGGCTGGCTACTTGGCCGTTCTTTTATTTGTGATTGCTTACGCCTTTGTCATGCTTGAAGAATTTACCCATTTCCGCAAATCTAAGCCAGTTATCTTGGTTGCTGGAATTATATGGGGAATTATTGGCTGGGTTTATGCATCTGAAGGTATTCCTCATGCTGCTGAAGCTGCAGTGAGGCATAATTTTTTAGAATATGCTGAACTATTCCTATTTTTATTGGTTGCAATGACTTATATCGAGGCGATGCGTGAACGCCTTATATTTGAAAAATTAAAGGTCTGGCTTATATCAAAAGGCTTTAGTTACAGGCAGCTCTTCTGGCTCACTGGATTTATAGCATTCTTTATGTCACCAATTGCGGATAATTTAACTACAGCCCTTATTATGGGTGCAGTTGTATTGGCTGTTGGGGCTGGAAATGCACGTTTTATTTCAATTGCTTTTGTTAATATTGTTGTCGCCGCTAATGCTGGCGGCGCATTCAGTCCATTTGGGGACATTACAACACTTATGGTCTGGCAGAAAGGCCTAGTTGATTTTCAGCAGTTCTTTAGCCTATTCCTTCCATCTTTGGTTAATTTCCTCATACCTGCTGGGATTATGCATTTTGCGATTAAAAATGAAAAGCCTGAGGCTATTGATGAACAAGTTGACAT
>Ga0233427_10004278_pt1 | contig 11988 bp, 12 predicted proteins | sample SI_118_April2016_5_FD_179885 | JGI IMG/M metagenome (GOLD analysis project Ga0233427, IMG submission 179885) | Seawater microbial communities from Saanich Inlet, British Columbia, Canada - SI_118_April2016_100_MG | ecosystem: Environmental > Aquatic > Marine > Inlet | place: Canada: British...
CGATACCGCGCCCCGCTCCGGTCACGACGGCCTTCTTGCCGGCATAGGAAAACATGATGGTCCCTCCCCAGGGTGATGTTTGAGGGATCATCTTTGGTCATGACGAAGGAAATCGCTAGGGGGGGGCAAGCAAGTCGCCGTTTTCCATACTGGCCGGCAACTATGAACACACGATGGCGCAAATCTGGCGGAAACAAGATTGAACAGGGATGACTCCCAAAATTGGGCCAAATTGTTTAACCTGCTGCGCAGACCGTCGAAACATGGCGGCAAATCGGAAACGCGGGAGACGTTAACGAATGGATAAAATCAAACCTCTTATGGAAACCGACGAGTTCCACGACAAGATTCGTGAGGGCAAGTTGACGCGCCGTCAGGCGCACAAGGTCATGGCCTCTGCCGGTATCGGCACGGCCGTGAGTGCCACCATGCCCAACATGGCAGGCGCAGATGGCCACGGCGATGATCTTGTCATGCTGACCTGGGGCGGCTACGACGATGCCGCTTTTGCCCAACAGTATCAGAATCAATATGGCGGACCGCCGGAATATTCGCTGTTTGCGGATCAGGCCGAAGCGCTGGCAAAGATGCGCGCCGGTTTCCATGCCGATGTCGCCTTCCCCTGCATTTCCAAGGTCAAGACCTGGGTCGATGCCGGTGTGGTCGAAGCGGTCGATACCAGCATGCTGAGCCATTGGCCTGATGTGATCGAGTCCCTGAAGGCGATGCCGACTGCGGTTTCGCCCGACGGTGCGCCTTATTTCATCCCGGAAGACTGGGGCACGACCTCGGTGCTGTTCCGCGGTGATCTGGCACCGGAGTATGTCGACGAAGAAAATCACACCTGGGGCATTCTCTGGGACGAGAAGTACTCCGGTCGCCTGGCCTCGCTGGAAGCGATCGAAGATCACTTCAACATTGCCGCGATCTACATGGGGATCGATTTCCTCGACATGTCCCCTGAGGAGATCGAGGCCGTCGCCGACAAGGTTCGCCAGCAAATGCCGCTTCTGCGCATGGTGACTGGCGATACCACGTCGCTGACACAGGCCGTGTTCTCCGGTGAAGTTGTCGCCAGTAGTGCCTGGAACGGCATGATGTTGACCGCTTCGGAAGAAATGGCTGCCGAAGGCACCGAGGGCAAATACATCTGGATGAACCCGAAGGAAGGCGCCCTGACCTGGGTCTGCGGCCTGACGATTCACCCGGCAACCAAGGAGCTTGGTACCTGGGAACAGGCTCATGCCTTGATCGATGCCTACATCGAGCCCGAGTCACAGCATTACGAGCTGATGAACTGGGGCTATGGCGTGGTCAACAAGAAGACCTATGAAATGCCCGATGTCACCGAGGCCTACCTCAACTCGTTGGGCCTTGGCCTGCCGATCGACAAGTTCCTGGCTTCGGGCAAGTTCTCTGCCCATCAGGAGCACTACGGCGAACTGGTCAATCTCTACGACGAAATCCTGGCCGGCATGTAAGCCGACCCAAGGGTCGAAAAGAATGCGGGCGGGTGTTTCGGCACCCGTCCGTTTTCGTTTCGCCCGTTTTCGTCAACGGTCGTAGCGTTTAGTCGCCCGCAGCGTCGCCCAGACGTTTGACACCCGATGACAGCATGATCGCAGTCCAGCCGGTCATAATCAGACTGATGCCGACCATCAGGCCAAGCGCCCAGAGCGCCGTGCTGGGCAGGCCGGCCCAAAGCAGAGCGCCCAGCGCAATATCGATAAGGCCGTTGAAGAGGAGCCAGGCCCAGCTGCGGTTGGGCCGCAGGGCAAAGGCACCCACGGTCTTGGCTGCGCCTTCGGCCAGCAACAGAACGATCACGATGGCAGTCAGCGTGATCGTGCCGGCGACAGGATTGGCGAGCAGAAAGACACCGGCCACAATCGAGACCAGCGCGGCGATCACCGGCCAAAGGCGCGGTCCGCCGTCCTTGGCGCCGATGCAACGGAACAGGCGGGCGATGCCACCGATCAGCAGCAGCACGCCGATCAGTGCTTCGATCGCAAGCGTGAAGACGGCCGGCACGGCGATTGCGATCGTGCCCAGCACGATCAGCGCAAGGCCTTCCCAGAACAGGGCACGCCCTGCAGTGGCCATCATGGTTTGTGGAGTCGGATTGGTCTGATCGTTCATGAATTGAGTCCCCAGTTTCGCCGCCCTACTGACGGCAATTCGTTGTCACACCAGATGTTGTCCGCCGGTTATCATGATTTCTGTGCCGGAGACATAAGCGGCATCATCGCCGCAGAGATAATAGATCGTGCCGGCGACTTCCTGGGGCGTTCCCATTCGGCCCAGTGGAATGCGCGGCAGCATGTCATCGTATTCCGGTGACAGCATCGCGGTTTCGATCTCACCCGGCGCAACGGCATTCACACGGACATTGAGATGCGCGAACTCGCTCGCCATTTCGCGGGTCAGCGCCGATAGCGCGGCTTTTGAGCAGGAGTAGGCGCTGCCGGCAAAGGGGTGGATGCGGTGTCCGGCAATTGAAGTGACATTGACGATGGCGCCCTGGCCCCTGTGCAGCGCTGCAGCAAATCCGCGGGCCAGAATGAGCGGGGCAAAGAAGTTGAGGTCAAAGACCTCGCGCCAGTGTTCCAGGCTGCCGTTCAGGGTGCCCAGGCGTTCCTTGAAGCTGGTCTTGGGCGAAACACCGGCGTTGTTCACCAGGGCATGAACCGGGCCGTCACCGATAAAGGCGTTGGCCTCCACGATGAAACTCTCGATGCTGGCCTGGTCCGAGAGATCGGTCGGAACGTGAAGGTGCGGTGAATCCTCGACTTGCCGGTCCATCGGGATATCGTCGCGTGAGCAGCTCACGACGCGCCAGCCTTCGCGCACAAAGCGGATCACGACCTGATGGCCGATGCCTCGGCTGGCGCCTGTGATGACGACGGTTTTCATGCTTGTTTCACCTGTTGGCCCGGCCACTGATAGGTCACGTCCGGCTCCTGTTCGTGTTAGCTGATTCCAAAACCAACCGCACTCATCCCGTGAGGCTCATATAATCGCCGGGCGGTGGTGTTCGCCTGGAAGGTGTGCAGCATAAATCCCTTTGGGTGCAACCGTTTGATGTCGTCGAGCATGGCGCGGCCGATGCCCTGCCGCTGGTTGTTCGGTCGAACAAACAGCTGATCGACGTGATTTCCATCCATGGAGAAAAATCCGACCGGGTTCTGCCCAATTTCGGCGACGCGTACGTGATCCCAACCCTGAAAGGCATCGTTCATGAAGTCGCGAAACGACTCATCGGTGTAGGTCCATGTCATGAAGGTGTACGCGGCGCGGGTCGCCTGTTTCAGAATGTCGGTCAGATCGTCGATGTCGTCTGGTGTGGCATCGCGCAACACATGGGACTGCGTCATGATGCCTTTCGGCCAAGGACGGCATCGACATCGATTTCATCGATCTGATCGGGATTGAGGAAACGTTCGCCATATTCGCGATAGACCCCGGATTCGATGAAGAGATCAAAGAGTTCGGGGTCAATATGGCCGTCCTTGCGCATGAAGGTCATGATCCTGATTGATTCCGAAATGGTCTTGCCCTGTTTGTAGGGCCTGTCGGCTGCGGTCAGTGCCTCGAAGATATCGGCAATCGCCATGATCCTGGCCGGGATGGACATCTGGTCGCGCGTCAGCCCGCGCGGATAACCGCTGCCGTCCATCTTTTCGTGATGACCGCCGGCGAACTCCGGCACGCGGCGCAGCGATTTGGGGAAGGGGAGCTGCTCCAGCATCTCTATGGTGATCTCCATATGATCGGTGATCACCTTGCGCTCCTCGCCGGTCAGCGTGCCGCGCTCGATACACAGATTGTAAACTTCTTCTTCCGACAGCAGCGGCGTGCTGCGTCCTCCGGCGTCGCGCCAGGTCTTGGCGGCGATGACGTTCACACGTTCCTTCTTGTCGTGGGCCATGAACTCGCCGCCGACATTGGCCAGCTGCAGGAACATCAGGTCTTCATCGAATTCGGCGACCTTGGCGCGGAAGGCCGCTTCCAACGATTCCTTGTCGGAGCCGTCTTCCATGGCGGCGCGCAGATATTCGATCTCGGCATCGCGTTTGGCCGCTGCAAAACGGGTTTCGACCTCGACGATGCGGTCATGAATGGTCTCGAGCTTGGTCGACTTGTCCATGACATATTCAGGCGTGGTGACCTTGCCGATATCGTGTAGCCAGCCCGCGACATGGAGTGCAAAGGTCTGTTCCTGATCCATCGAGAAGGTGCGCAGGGGGCCATCGGTCGCGTTGCAGGCCGCCTGTGCAAGCATTTCGGTCAACGCCGGGACACGGCTGCAATGGCTGCCCGTATAGGGCGACTTACGGTCAATCGCGTTGGCCATGACCTGCATCAGCGATTCGAACAGTTTGCGCTGGGCCAGCAAGAGCAGGTTGTTGTCGAGCGACACGGCTGCCTGGGAAGCCAGCGATTCCACATCGCTCTGCAGCGCAGGATCGAATGCGACCACCGCGCCTTCTTCATCATGTGCATTGATCAACTGAAGGACGCCGATAACCTCGTCCTTGCGATCCTTCAAAGGCACGGTCAGGAACGACTTTGAACGGTAACTGTTCATTTCGTCGAACTTGCGTGTCCCGGAAAAATCGAAGCCATCGGCGTCGTAAGCATCAGGAATGTTGATCGCCTCGCCGGTTAATGCGGCATAACTAGCGACATTCTTTTCGTTAGGTTCGCCGGTTTCCGGGTCATAGATCATCAGATTGGGCAGGGTGATCTTCTGGCCCGAGGTGCCGCCCATGGCAATGTTCAACGTGTCGTTGACCAGAATCGCGAACTCGAGCTGTTCCAGCGGGCGGCGGCGATCAACCCCATCGCGACGGTCTGCAGTATGGCGTCTTTCGGCCGTGCCGTCCGGCGGGCCTGCACTCTGTGTGCGACGGTCGTGGATACGTCGATCACCACCGGTTCGCCGGTCGATCCGTTTGTTTTCGACAAACACTGGTTCGGGTTCGTCTTCGCGTTTGAGATAGATCGTACCGCCATCGGCCCGACACAGGGTCTTGGCCTCCAGCATGATCATCTCGAGCAGGCGGTTGAGATCTTTCTCGCCGGTCAGTGCGACGCCGATCTCGTTCATCCTACTCAAACGCTGGCGACTTGTTTCCAGATCGATATCGCGATGATGCAGATCGGTGACGTCGTTGTAGACCGCGACCAGACCGTCGCCTGAGGGGGTAACACGAACACGCAGTGTACGGCCATCGGCGAGTTGTCTGTCGAAGGTGTTGCGGGGAACATGAGCAGCCACGGCTTCGGCGATCCAGGCATCGCCCGTCATGTCACCAAGTTCCACGAACTCATAGTCAACCATGGCCTGGAGGAAGCCGTTAAGGGTCGCGCCGTCGGCCATGTATGCGCTGGCCGGACCAAACATAGATCGTGCGGTCCTGTTCCAGGACAACAGCCTCAAATCACTATCGAGCACCAGTACGGCACTTGGCAGATGATCGAACGCCTTCACGATCAAGGATCGACGATTGGATGATTTCGTCGCTTGCTGTGACTGCGATGTATCCTGAGCCAGTTCGTTCGGCACGAGCCGCGCTTTCAAGAAAGTGGCCTGATAGCAGCGCAAACGGGGGAGAACCCGGATTTGCTGCGTGCTGAATCGTAACGCCTGTCCCCGTGAGGAACAAGTGATCGTCGATTCAGATGGTCAAGTTGTCACAGGAATCGGCGGTTTCAGGTCGTGTCCTGCAATCAATGTGTGAACAGCACCGGGAGATCGGCATGATTCAGCATGAACCGTGTCGCGCCACCCAGGATCAACTGGCGAAGTTTACCCTGGCTGAACGCGCCCATAACAAGGAATGAAGCTTTTTCGTTATGGGTAATTTCCAGCAGGGTGTCGCCGATATTGGTCCAGTTGGTCGGCAGGTTGTGGACATGACAACTGATGCCGTGGAGGGCCAGGTAGGTCGCCAGAGAATCAGGGCCTGGACCGCGCATCGAGCCTTCTTCGGGCGCCAGAATAGCGACCTCCTGGGCTTGCTGGAGCAGGGGCATGGCGCGATGAACCGCGCGGGCCGCCTCGGCGCTGCCGTTCCAGGCGACCGCGGCATTGCCGCTGAGGTCCGACACGTGCCCTGATGGAACCAGCAGCAGGCCGCTGCCCGATTCCATCAACACCGATTCTGCGACAACCTCTTCCTTGGCATCGCCATCGGCCGTGGGGCGAGAGGCGACAACCAGATCCGAAAGACGTCCCCGTTCGGCGATCACCTCGTCCTCGCGGCCTTCTTCCTGGCGGAACGTGACCGAGGCATGGCCGTGGGCCGGTGTCTGGGTGATTTCGACACCCAGGCGCTCGGCGATGCCGACAAGATCATGGGAGGCGCTGTCAGCGCGCCGATCAATGTCCTGTTCGGCTGTGGCGATAATCTCCTCGATCACGGCACCGGTCATGCCTTCGGTCATGAAGGCGACGGCATCGCGCGGGTTTCGGCGCACATTGATCGCTTCGACATGGGCGTTGAAGCGCTTGGCCATCAAAAGGGCCGTTTCGAGCGCGCCCTGGCCCTCATTGGTGCCGGAAGCAGCGACCAGAATCTTGGCAAGTGTCATGGCGTGATCCCCCGATCCGATGGCTTGTATAGGCTGGCACCAGTTTAGGATGTTTCACGGGCTTGCGCCACGCTGCGGTGTTCTGCAACCAGGACTAGCTTGTTGAGGGAACCGGAGAATGTGGTTCTTCGTGGCCGACCGGGTCCTGATGAATGATCACTTCGGCGCCTGGAAAATCGTTCATGATCAGGAGTTCAACCTCATCGGCGATGTCGTGGGCCTGGAGCAATGACAGATCCGGCTCAAGTTCCAGATGAAGCTGGATGAACGGCTGGATACCCGAGCTTCGTGTCCGCAGATCGTGAAGTCCGCGTGTGTCGGGATGGCTCCAGACGATCGTCTTGATCCGGTCGCGCTCGTCTTTCGGGAACTCCCGGTCCATCAGCAGATCGAACGAGCGCATCGCAACGCTCCACGAACTGAAAGCGATATAGAATGCGATCGCGATGGCTACGACACCGTCAAGCCACCACAAACCGAATTGGGAAGCCCCGACAAGGGCGATGATGACGCCGACGTTGAGCATGATATCCATGCGGTAATGCAGGGCATCGGCACTGATCGCGGTCGATTGCGTGCGTTTCACGACAAGGTTCTGGAACAACACCAGCCCGAGGGTCAGCAGCAGCGAGAACAGCATCACGCCGATCCCGATCTCACCGTTGTCGATTTCGTGGCCGGTGTTAAGGCGGCGGATCGCCTCAAACACGATAAAGACGCCCGATCCGGCAATGAACGCAGCCTGGACCAGACCTGCCAGAGGTTCGGCCTTGCCGTGGCCGAAGCGATGTTCGGCGTCGGCCGGTTGCAGGGCGTGGCGCACGGCAAGCAGATTGATCAGGGAAGTGAATGCGTCGAGCAGCGAATCGACGAGCGACGACAAAAGGCTGACCGAACCGGTCATCATGGCCGCGCCGATCTTGGCGATGATCAGGATGAGCGCGACACAGACCGAAGCGATCGTCGCAATGCGCATCAGGCGCGCGCCGGCGGCATCGACCCGGCCAACGCCGCCGTTTTTGATATCAGGGCTTTGCGTCATGTCACGGAAACAGGCGCTCTGTCGTCCAGGGCGCTTCGTCGCCGTCACGGCTGAACACGACGCGCTCGTGCAGGCGGAACGGCTTGCCGGCCCAGAATTCGATCCTGTGGGGGACAATCCGGAAGCCCGACCAGTAGGGCGGCCGCGGCACGGTCCCGATGTTGAACTTCAGAGCCATTTTGGCGACGTTTTTTTCCAGGTCATAAGCGGTCGCCATGGGGCGCGATTGCTGGCTCGCCCAGGCGCCAAGCTGGCTGTCGCGATGGCGGCTGGCAAAATAGGCGTTGGCCTCAGCGGCTGTAACCTGTTCGACCCGGCCCTGCACCCGCACCTGGCGTTCCAGCGGCATCCAGTGAAAACACAGGGCCGCCTTGGGGTTGGACAGCAGCTCCTGGCCCTTGCGGCTTTCATAGTTGGTGTAAAAAACAAAGCCATCTGGGCCGTAACCCTTGAGCAGCACCATACGCAACGAGGGTTGGCCATCGCTGTCGGCTGTCGCCAAAGCCACTGCTGTGGGTTCCTTGATGCCGCATGAACCGGCATCGGCATACCATTCTGCAAAAACATCGTAGGGATCACGGTCGTCGATGCGTGCCATCGTCATGTATCCTGGGTTATAATGTGATGGGTGTGTGACCGGCGTTCACTTTGAACAGCGCCGCCAACACCCCATCTTAGGTTTGGAAGCCCCCGAAAGGGCCAGGCAAGTTGTGGGCCATGTTATGGCCGGAATTCCTGCCTAGGGCTAGAGGGCCAAGGTGTTGCTCGTGTTAACCGCAGCTGGGAAGAATCTCATGTCGACTATGAAAATCGCCGCGTTGGCCGTTGCCGGCGCTTTGTCGCTCTCCGCCTGTTCAGAGACTGCCGGCGGTAAGGAAACCGCAGGCACGCTTCTGGGTGCTGCCGGTGGCGCGCTTCTGGGTTCGCAGGTCGGTGGCGGCAGCGGCCAGATCTTTGCCGCGATCGGTGGCGGGCTTCTGGGCGCCTATCTGGGCAACCAGGTCGGCCAGTCGCTTGATCGTGCCGATCAGGCATACGCATCGCAGGCCGAAACGGCGGCCCACAATGCACCGGTTGGTGAAACCATCAGCTGGAACAATCCCGAATCGGGCAATTACGGCACCTTCACGCCGGTGCGCGACGGTACCGACCAGAGCGGCTCCTATTGCCGCGAGTACCAGACCACAGTGACGGTCGGCGGCGAATACGAGCAGGCCTACGGCACGGCATGCCGTCAGCCCGATGGTTCGTGGAAGGTCGTCAACGCACCGAGTTGATCCCGGCAGGGCCTGCCTGGGCAGCCCTGACCGTTATCAACGGTTCCGCATCAGTCAGCGAAACTTGCCAGGACTCGCGCCTCGATACTTTTTCGGGGTGGCGGGTCCTTGGGCGTTTGCGGATCGTCAAACGCGGTGTGGAGCGTGAAACGGGCACGCCCGTCCCTGGCGGAATCATATCCCTTGATCAGGATCGCCTCGTCCACGGTCATTTCTGGTGCGTAAAACCAGCGGTGATCGGGGTTGAACAGGCTGTGATAAATCTCTCCGATCCGGTCGGGATAGATTAGATTGGCGAGGGTGAGATCACCTGGCGCCATGCTGCGGGCATCGATAATCGCCAGCGGCGCGACCAGAACCGGGCCTTCGATCGGCCGCCAGACGTTGATTTCAATGAACCTCGCGCCAAGCCAGTGCTCGGCTTCTTGCGGTGAAAGCAGGTCACGCACGCGTTTGGGGCCTGATTCTTCGGTGTAATCGTTATGCACCAGACGCACCGGGGCGCGCATGATCGTGCTTTCCTCGTGACCGCCACCTTCGATCCGGATCGTGTGGTCGAACACGACCGATTTGTTGGCCCCGGTTGCGCGTGTCACCAGGTCGGCGATCTCGGCGTAATAATCCCGCTCGACAGCCTCTGCGTCATAGAAATCCGTGACGCCAGTGTCGTGATGCACAATTTCGAAGCCTTCCCGGTCGAGTGAGGGGGTGGCGAGCTGGCGCATATTGCAGATCTCGGTGGGGAAACGGCCATAGTTGCCATCGCGTACCGGATTGCCGGGATTTTCGTAGTGGATGACCGGAGGGATATCCAGATTGGCCAGGTAGACCAGTTCTGCCGTGACACTGTCGATCGGATCGGGTTGGGTCTTTTGTGCTGCCAGTGCCATGGTTTTGTGTCCTCTTGCCTGTCCGTTCTGATGACGAATATTGTCTCCTGCGATCACTCAACAACGTATGATAACTGGGGTTGCACTAGAATTCCTAATGCCTTCCACTGCGAATTCGCACACAGCAGACGCGTTGGCCCGTTTCGGGCTTTTGTGTAGGATCAGACATCTTCGGGAACGGCAGCCGCCGTCTCCGGCACACCAACAACGATACGAGGAACGCATGACTGAAGCCGGCTCACTGATGGCAGGCAAACGCGGGTTGATCATGGGCGTGGCCAACGAGAGGTCGATCGCCTGGGGCATCGCCCGCACTCTGGCAGCGCACGGCGCCGAACTGGGTTTCACCTATCAGGGTGATGCGCTGGCCAAGCGTGTCATCCCGCTGGCCGAGAGTGTCGGCTCCAGTCTTATGGTCGATTGCGACGTGACCGACGAAGTGAGCATGGACCGGGTCTTCGAAACGGTCGCCCAGCAGTGGGGCAGCCTTGATTTTGTCGTTCACGCGATTGCCTTCTCCGACAAGGAAGAACTCAAAGGCCGTTATGCCGACACGACGCGCGACAATTTCCTGCGCACCATGGATATCTCTTGCTTCAGCTTCACCTCGGTTGCGCGCCGGGCATCGGAACTGATGAATGACGGCGGCAGCCTGGTCACGCTGACCTATTTCGGCGCCGAACGCTGGATGCCCCATTACAACGTCATGGGTGTCGCCAAGGCTGCGCTGGAGGCCAGCGTGCGTTACCTCGCCGCCGATCTCGGCGAAAAGGCGATCCGCGTCAACGCGATCTCGGCCGGGCCGATCAAGACGCTCGCAGCTTCAGGCATCGGCGACTTCCGCTACATCCTGAAATGGAACGAATACAACTCACCCCTGGGACGCAACGTCACGATCGACGAAGTCGGTGGCTCCGCGCTGTACCTCACCAGCGATCTCTCGACCGCGGTTTCAGGTGAGGTTCATCATGTCGATTGCGGCTACCACATCGTCGGGATGAAAAATCCCAAGGCGCCCGACCTCTCGGTCGCCTGAGGCATCATGGCCGGTAACAGCTTCGGACATCTCTTCCGGGTCACGACCTGGGGCGAAAGCCATGGGCCCGAAATAGGCTGTGTGCTCGATGGCGTGCCGCCGCGCATCGCCTTGAGTGAAGCCGAGATCCAGCACTGGATGGATCGGCGCAAACCCGGACAGTCGCGTTTCACGACGCAGCGCAAGGAACCCGACACAGTGGAGATCGTTTCGGGCTGGTTCGAGGGCCAGACCACGGGAACGCCGCTGGCGATGATCGTGCGCAATGTCGATCAGCGCTCGAAGGATTATGGCGACATTGCCCAGAAGTACCGCCCGGGCCATGCCGACTACACCTATGACGCCAAGTACGGCATCCGCGACCATCGCGGCGGCGGGCGTTCCAGCGCGCGCGAAACTGGGATGCGCGTCGCCGCTGGAGCAGTTGCGCGCAAGGTGTTGGGCGAGGGCATCAAGATTCGGGGGGCGGTCGTCCAGATCGGGCCCTATCGGATCGACCGCGATAAGTGGAACTGGGACGAAACCGAAAAGAACCCGTTCTGGTGCCCCGACAAGGCAATCGCAGGGCAGTGGGAATCGTTCCTGGATGGTGTGCGCAAGCAGGGTTCATCGGCCGGAGCCGTGATCGAGATCCAGGCTTCCGGGGTTCCGGTCGGGCTGGGTAGCCCGATCTATGACAAGCTCGACAGTGACCTTGCCGGGGCATTGATGACGATCAATGCCGTCAAGGGCGTCGAGATCGGCGAAGGCTTTGGCCTCGCCGCCGAACCCGGCGAAACCGCCGCCGATGAAATGGCCATGGGCAACGAAGGCCCGCGCTTTCTGTCGAACAAGGCTGGCGGTGTGCTGGGCGGCATCTCGACCGGTCAGGATCTCGTGGTGCGTTTTGCGGTCAAACCGACCAGCTCGATCCTGCATGAACGCCAGACCGTCGATCGCGCGGGCAAGAACACCACGGTCCAGGTCAAAGGCCGGCACGACCCCTGTGTCGGCATCCGGGCGGTTCCGGTTGGAGAAGCGATGATGGCCTGCGTTCTGGCCGATCATCTGCTGCGCCACAAGGCCCAGTGCGGCTAGTGATAGTCCTGCTGCTGGTGACCACGGTTGCCACCTTCGCGTCGGATGAGACGCCAAACGACAATGGGC
>Ga0233427_10004286_pt1 | contig 11971 bp, 10 predicted proteins | sample SI_118_April2016_5_FD_179885 | JGI IMG/M metagenome (GOLD analysis project Ga0233427, IMG submission 179885) | Seawater microbial communities from Saanich Inlet, British Columbia, Canada - SI_118_April2016_100_MG | ecosystem: Environmental > Aquatic > Marine > Inlet | place: Canada: British...
ATAATATTGATAGATTCTGTGATACTGCTAATGCTCCTTCTGCAATGCCTCCTAATTTGTATTACATGGGTGATGATACAACCTTATATTATGATAGTTATGATATGAAATCTGAGCAAGGATGGGGGGAGTTAGTAAACCTAATAAAAGTTCTTGATTTAGATTTCCAAAATATAGATAGCGTTTTAAATGTAGACAGAACGCTTTGGGCGTTTGCCGTAAATCAGGTTCTTTTGAATTTGGATTGCTATAATACTTATTATATTCATAATTATTATTTGTATCAAACAAAAGACGGCTTGTTTCAAATGATTCCATGGGATTTAGATAATACTTTCTCCGGAGCTATTATGGGGTTTGATTACTTTAATCAATCTAATATCTATGAATATGATCCTTATCATGATGGATCTCCGAATTCTCCAGCAGCAAGACCTCTTGCTGAGAAACTGTTTAATGATCCTTTTTATAGAAAAATATATACTGCTCATATAAATACTATAATTGAAGAGTCGTTAGATACTAGCATGATAAGATCTAATATTGATAATTTACAAAATTTAGCATATAATGCGGCTAATCAAGACAACAACAAGGGTTTCTCTATGACTGATTATTATGAAAATGTCAACAATGCTATATGGACAAATTGGGGGTTCGGAGGAATATTAAGTACTATTAATGAGAGAAAACAATTCTTACTTAATCATCCTGAAATTTCTTTAGTGCCTCCTACTATTAAAAATGTAATGATAAATACTAACTTGTTAACTGCTGAGGTATCTAATGCTAATTCTGTAGAGTTGATGGCTACAACAAGTGAGTATAATTCAAAGTTTCAATCTTTTATAATGCTAGATGATGGTACAAATGGTGATGTAGTTTCCAATGATGGTATTTATTCAGTAGTACTGCCATTTCAGTCTATTGGATTGGAGGTAAAGTTCTATATTAGGTCAGAGAATGATGATGCTATAAAACTTAACCCACAAAGAGCAGAGTATGAGTTGTATACTTATTCTGCTACTACAAGTATCTTGGAGGCTACTTTTACTGAAGCTCCAGTTCTGATTAAAATTACTGATATTTTAGGCAGGACTATTGCTCCAAGACATAACACTCCTTTGTTCTATATTTATAGTGATGGGAGTGTAGAAAAACGATTTATTGTAAAATAGAAAACAGATTTTTAGTCCTTTAATTATAATATGAAAAAGAAAGAAATAATAGCATTAGTAATTGAGGGAGGAGGTTTTAAATCAGTTTTTACAGCAGGAGTTTTAGATGCATTTTTAGTAAATAAATTTAATCCTTTTGATATTTATATTGGTGTTTCAAGTGGGGCAATGTGTCTGTCTTATTACGTAGCGAGTCAATATAAAACCTATTTTTCATTATCTAAAGAAGTTTCTGTTGATAGGAAATTCTTAAGTTATAGTCATGCCCTATCAGAACAAGGGTATATGGATTTAAATTTTTTGTCAAAATATGCAAAAACAAACAATCCCTTAGATTTACAAAAGATTAAAGAATCTACTGAAAATAAACAGTTTTATATTGTTGCTACAAATCTTGAAAATGGAAAGCCGGTTTATTTAGAGCCAAATCCAAAAAATCATTACAAATGCCTACAAGCAACTTCGACATTACCTTTTTTTACTAAAGGCTCTTGTGAAATTAATGGAGTAAAATTTATGGATGGAGCATGGTCTGATGGAATCCCAGCAAAGTCGGCAGTTGATTTTGGGGCAACTAAAATAATTGTTATAAGGCCTAATCCTTTAGGTTACAAGCTAAACGGATTAAGTTATTTGGGATTAATTGCTGGATACTGGTGGAAGAGCAATCCAAAAGTAAGGGATAATTTTTTTGAGGAAGGAGATAGATATAATGAAGCAGTAGATTTTTTAACAAAAGATCATGAAGATATTGAGATTCTACAGATATGTCCCGAGAGTTTTTTAAAATCAAATGTAGTTGGCACGAGTGTAGATGACTTAAAACAGGATTATCATAATGGTTTAGAAAAGGGTATGGATTTTCTTAATACTGATTTTCTATAAAAAATCTCCATATTACTGAGAAGGTTGTAGAAGATAAAACAAATTTATTGTCTTACATGTCAGATTCTGATTCAGAAGATATTGATATTATAAGTTATAATATATGGGTTTTAGAAAATTAGATCATTTGGATGTGTAAGGTTTTATTATCACATGTGTATGATAGAATGTTTTTATTATACTATCATTGCACTAATGAATAAAAAACTTATGAAAAATATTTTATTTGCTATTACTATTGTTTTGGGGTTAACTCAAATATCACAAGCACAAAATTCTTATCCTATTGATGGAAAGTGGACTTACGAAGCTAGTTTAAATACGATGTATATTCTTGACAACGGAATTCGTTATACCTATTATTGTGTAGGTAGTAATTGTGATTCATTATATCAAACATATCAAGTAGGTGATACTAATGCTATTCCAGGAACTAATCCTTATGCATTTGAAAATGACACACTAACAATTGATTTGCATTTCGGAAATGAATTAGTTACTCCAGTTACATTTGAATGTGAGGGGGATAAAGCAAGATTTGTAATACCAGCTTATAATATGCTTAGAGTAGGAAATAATTGTAGTACAACAGATATAGGTGATGAAGAAATAAACCATAAGAAAAGAGAGTTAGTTAAAATAATTGATCTTTTAGGAAAAGAAACAAAAGGCATGAAAAATAAACCTCTTTTTTACATCTATGATGATGGAACGGTTGAGAAAAGAATAATTATTGGTGGACCTCTCGGTCCTAATTTCGATCTTTTTTAAACAATTGCATTAATCTTCTCAATTTGTTTTTTTGTAAGTTTTCCATTCAGCCAATCGGCGCTAATTTCAGCATCATACTTTTTATAGAAATCTATTGCAGGACTATTCCAATCTAATACTTGCCATATCATGCCATTCAGATTTTGTTCCTTACATATTTTGATTGTTTCTTCAAATAATTTAGATCCAATGCCAAATCTTCTATATTCTTTTTTAATTACAAAGTCTTCAAGGAATAAGAATTTTCCTTTCCAGGTAGAATAGCGTATCCAATAAAATGATAATCCAATAATCCTATTGTTGTCTTCAGCAACTAAAAACCAAAACCATGGGCGGTATCCAAATCCGTCATTCTCTAAATCTTCTAATGTAATGGTTACTTCATCTAGAGACTTTTCATAATTAGCTAATTCTTTGATTAGTTCTAGTGCTGATGGTAGGTCTTCTTTAACTCCTTTTCTAATAATTGTTTTCATAAAGCTAAAATAATAAAAGGAATTAGTATTAGAAATATTCATTGAATTTGATAAACATTTGTACTTTTGAATAATTATTATCATGATATATGAAAGAAGCTGAAAAAAAGATACTTGGGGTTTCAGCATTTTACCATGACTCAGCTGCAGCTTTAATTATTAATGATAGAATTATTGCTGCTGCTCAAGAAGAAAGATTTACTAGAGAAAAGCAATCTTCAAAATTTCCAGTTGAAGCTATTAAATATTGTTTAGAAGAAGCGGGACTTGAAATTGATGAGTTAGATGCTGTTGTTTTTTATGATAAACCACTATTAAAGTTCGAGCGCTTATTAGAAACTTATTATGCATTTTCTCCAAAAGGCATATTATCATTTGTAAAAGCAATTCCAGTATGGTTAAATGAGAAATTATTTCTAAAGAAAAATATTAGAGATGGCTTAAGAAAAGTTAGTGACTATGATATTAATAGTCTACATCTTTTATTTCCAGAACATCATTTATCTCATTCTGCTAGTGCTTTTTTTTCATCTCCTTACAAAGAATCTGCAATTCTTACAATTGATGGAGTTGGTGAATGGAGTACAGCTTCTATTGGTTTTGGTAAAGATAATAAGATTAAATTTCTTAAAGAATTACACTTTCCACATTCAGTAGGGTTATTATATAGTGCTTTTACATATTTTTTAGGATTTAGGGTTAATTCAGGTGAGTATAAATTAATGGGACTTGCCCCGTATGGTAATCCAAATTCTAATCAAACACAAAAATTTATAAACTTAATTAAGAATAATTTAGTTGATATTAAAGATGATGGTTCTATTTGGCTTAATCAAACATATTATAATTACGCAACTGGATTAAGAATGGTTAAGGATAATAAATGGCAGGATTTATTTGGTTTTGATAGAAGAACTGAGGAAATTGATATAGAACAACATCATTGTAATTTAGCATTAGCAATTCAAATTGTTACAGAAGAAATTGTATTAAAGATGGGTAAAGAAGCTAAAAGATTAACAAAATCTGATAATTTATGTTTAGCTGGAGGAGTTGCTTTAAATTGTGTTGCAAATGGCAAGTTGCAAAAAGAAGGTATTTTTAAAAATATATATATTCAACCTGCTGCTGGTGATGCTGGAGCTGCTCTAGGAGCTGCTCAAGCTATTTATTATATGTATTTTGATGGCAATCGTAAAGTTGATGGTGTCAACGATATAATGGAAGGCGCTTACTTAGGGCCTAGTTTCTCTACAAAAGAAATAATGTCAATGAATAAGAAAACTAAGGCAGTTTATGAAAATTATTCAAATTTTGACACTCTAAATAAAGACATAGCAAAGGAAATTAGTGAAGGCAAAGTAGTAGGTTGGTTCCAGGGAAGAATGGAGTTTGGCCCACGAGCTCTAGGGAATAGAAGTATTCTCGGAGATGCTAGAAATCCTGAAATGCAAAAAAAATTAAATCTTAAAATTAAATATCGAGAAGGGTTTAGACCTTTTGCACCATCTGTGCTTGCTGAAGATTCTAAAAAATTATTTGATTTGGATGTAGAGTCTCCTTATATGCTTCTTGTAGCTCCAATTAATGATTCAATTAAGAAGACATTGCCAGAAAATTATTATGATTTACCATTATGGGAAAGATTATATAGAGAACGTAGTACACTGCAATCAATTACACATATTGACTTTTCAGCAAGAGTTCAAACAGTTCATAAAGAAACAAACATTAGGTATTGGGAATTAATTAATGCCTTTAAAGAAATTACAGGATATGGATTAGTTGTAAATACAAGTTTTAATGTAAGAGGAGAGCCAATTGTTTGTACTCCTTATGATGCATATAGATGTTTTATGAGTACTGAAATTGACTATTTAGTTATTAATAATTTTGTCTACAAAAAAGAAGATCAAATAGATTGGGAAGATAAAGAGAAATGGATGGTTAAATTTAAATTAGATTAGATTTTATATGAATAGCAACATGCGTGATAATTTTTTTAATAGCTTCCCAAAACTTTCTTTATTTTTAGTAAACCTTGTACTTATATTATTTATTTTTTTTGCAACTGAATGTATTTTACGCATTTACACTCCATATTGGCTTGAAAATAGAATGACATTATTAAATCCAAAAAACAAACAACATTCTAACGTCAAATATTCAGATCAACCCCTTAAGAAAATAATATTATCAACTGATAAAAATAAATTTCTTTCATATATCCCAAATAGCAGAACTAAATTAAGACATATAGAATATGAAAATACTATAAATATTGATAAATATGGAGGTAGAAAAACATCATCAGATAACCGTATATTTTCAGACAGTCTTAGAAAGGTAATATTTCTAGGTGATTCTTTTACTTTTGGAGTTGGTGTTGAGGACGATGAAGTATTCTGTTCATTATTACAAAAAGATCTTAATGTTAAGGTTTTAAATTTAGGACGTCCTGGTTCTTCTCTTCCTCGTGATATTAATTTGCTTAAATTAATGCTTCCTCAATTTATAAAAAAGAATAAGATTCATGATATAGTAATGTGTTGGTTTCTTGGTAATGACGCAGCTGATATTATTAAATATAGTTCTGCTCAAAGCAAACAGAAAATTAAAAAAGAAATTAAAATATCAACTAAGCAAAATAGTGATGATCTAATGTTTAGAATAAATAGTTTTATTTATTATAATCAATTCTTTAATAAAAGTTATTTTCTGCAATATTTAAGAAAAAAAGTTATTGATCTAACTAAATATTCGAATATAATGGATCCTGTCTTTTATTTGTTTCAGAATGAAGAAAGTTATGTTAACAACTTCCAAGATTTAACTAGGAACTATTTAGAAGAATTGTCTGAATTATCAATGTTGTATGATTTGAGAATTACTTTTTTATTGATTCCAGATAGGAGCCAGATTTATGATATAAAAAGAAAGGCGCTTAAAGAACAATATAATATTAGTGAAAGTACTCAATTGGACTACTTAATGCCCAATAAATTGATAATACCAATTTTAGAAGAATATCAATTTGATTACATGGATCCAACAATCTGTTTGAAGAATCAAGCACAAGATCGAGATGATTTATATTATAATAATGATAATCATCTCACAAATATTGGGCATAGGTTGTATTATGAATGTATTAAAGATGAATTATCAATTAAATTAAATTAACAATGGAAATATTAAAAGATTTATGGAAATTTTTGAATCAAAGAAAAAAGTTCTGGTTGGCACCAATAATTCTTGTTCTACTATTATTAGGAATTTTAATTGTTTTTGCTGGTAGTAGCGCATTAGCCCCATTTATTTACACATTATTTTAGAATGAATCAAATTAAATCAAATCCTGTAAAAACAATTTTAGTAATTATTACTGGATTGTTAGTTGTTTATTTATTTGCCAAGCTAGATGTTCTTTTAAATATTATACTTGCTTTAGGAATAATTGGAGTTTTTTCCCCATATTTAAGTAAAAAAGTGGAATTTTTATGGTTTAAAATTGCATATTTTCTTTCATTAATTATTCCAAATATTATTTTAGGTTTGGTGTTTTATTTTTTCTTATTTCCTATTGCTTTATTGTCAAGAATTTCGTCAAAAGATCCTCTTTTTTTAAAGAATTCTTCAAACTCAATATACAAAGAAGTCAATAAATCTTTTAAAAAAGACTCTTTTAAGAATACATGGTAACAACATCATAAAATAAAGAGCATCTCGAACCTTAAAAATGTGATTGATAAGGCCGTTAAAGTTTCTAAAAACTTATCGAAGAAATGGATAAATATGCCCTATGATCAAAAACCTAAATAAAAATTTGTGTTTCCTAAAGGAACGACTTATAACAAGGAAAATGACCGAGTTCGAACTCCTGAAACACATTTGTTATTTGAGCTAATTAAAAGAACCACAGAGATTTGTGAGAATAAAAAAGCGGAATCTTAACTCATAATGAGATGGATTCCGCTTTGGTGGGCCTTACGGTCCTAAGTTCGAACTTTTTTAGAAAATTATTGAGTAAGTTTGCTTTGAAAACTAGAACATAATAGATATGGAGCAATCTACAGAATTAAATGAAATAGAAATTAGGGAAATTTTAGCAAAATTCGATATTCATAATATTTCATCTTTTGAATTATTAAGCGGTGGTTCTGAAAACACCAACTATTTAGTAAAATCAGAAAATAGTAAATATGTGCTTTGTATTTTTGAACAGAAAACAGAAAAGAATGCAAAAGAACTGGCTCACTTATTAAAACATTTAGAAATAAACAATCTTAATACTTCCAAACTAATCTATACCTCTGATAGTGAATCTGTCATTATTTGGAACAATAAGCCGATAATAATCAAAACCTTTATTGAAGGAAAAATTAGAAAAGATTTTCCTCCTCACTTGTTGAAATTGATAGGAAAGGAACTTGCCAAATTACACCAGATAAATGTTCCTGAATATCTTCCCAAACAACTTAATTATGGAAAGGAACAATTTTCAAATCTCAGAAAATACTCAGCTAATTCAGAATTTGATATTTGGCTAAAAAACATAATAAAATATATTTCACCTTACTTAAAATTAAATTTACCCAAATCAATTATTCATGCTGATGTTTTTTGGGACAATGTAATTATTGGTAAAGATGATAATACGGCAACTATTATAGATTTTGAAGAGGCTGTAAATTATTATCGCTTATTTGATATAGGAATGACAATAATTGGAACTTGTGGAGAAGAGAAAATTATAAATATGGAAAAAATAAAGCACCTTTTAGATGGCTATCAATCAGAAGTTCAGTTATTAGAGGATGAAATAAATTCCTTAAAAGCATTCACCATTTATGCTGGTGCGTCAATGGCATTTTGGAGGCATCAAAATTTTAATTATGTCAAACCCAACACCAAAATGTCTAATCATTATATGGGGTTGAAAGTTTTAGTTGATGATATAGTTAAACAGGCTGATGATTTTTTTGTGAGATTAATAAAAAATTAATAGGGTTTTTCTACTAATTATAGACAAACAAAAACCCACTCAAATGAGTGGGTTTCTTTTTGGTGGGGCTCTCGGTCCTTATTTCGAACTTTTTTAGAGAATTATTGAGTAGGTTTGTCTAATGAAAAGAACAAGAAATATCATATTAGTTATAATTGGAGTGCTTATTTCTCTATTTATATTTAGAGCCTTTTATAGAAATTATAATTTTGAGAATGACAATCAAACTTTATTGGAATTAAAAACAAAAGCTGGGAATGGAGAAATAAAATATGTATTAAATAAAATAGAAGAAATTGAAAGCCTTTCAAATCCACAAATAAACTCTGCCTATCAAATATGGAAAAAGGGAATGTATGCTCGTTTTATCACAAAAGATGAAGTTATAGAAAGTGCCACAGACAATACGTTTATCAATGATATTTCAACTATTTATCAAAAATATTGGAGAACAGAACTACTAAAAGACAATCCAAAGAATAGAGCGGATTCTTTGCTTTATCATAATATTTCAGATTATTTATTAATCAATAATCTAACTATTCTTTCGGAGGATAGTTTAAGAAAAAACATTAAAGACGACACGGAACTCAAAAAAATAATTGAAAATCAAGGGTTTAAAGTGTTGTTTGGATTACGAAACGGTTTTCAGGAAGTTTTTATCTGGGATAAAGAAACGATTAACAATTATGAAGTGGTATTACCTAAAAAAACAATCAATACCAAAGTAGTATTTATAGATTATTTTTTACTCGCTGGATACGATTACTATGCCTCTTTCGGCTCTTCTTCTGTTGGAGGTTGGGCCATAAAAGAATCTGCAACTTTATATTGCAACAAAAGTGATTACGATTTAGATTCAGAGAAATTTAGAGTATCTTATTTAAAGCACGAAAGTCTACATTTCACTGATTTAAACGAATACCCAAATTTAAGTTCTGCCGATTTGGAATATCGATCCAAAGTTATTGAATTGATGTATTGTACAGAAGAAACTATTTATGACAGAATAGCAGAGTTTGTTAATGGTGCAAATCATTCAAATAGAAGCCATGCTCATCCATACGCAAACTATATTTTGATAGAAAATTTATCGAAATTGATTTATAATTCAGAATTCAAATCGGATATTACTCAATGGAAAAAAGTATCATTCGAGAAAATTAATAACGCTGCTTCCTTACTATATAAAAAGAGTGAAGAGATATTGCAAAAAGACAAAAATTTGGTTGAGATAATATAAGACCTATGGCTAACATAACCTAGTCACCATGCGGTTTTTCGCTTTGCGAAATCATTCTTATTGTTAACTAATCTATTCTTACCTTCGGGAAAACAACTTTGGTAAAGAGCCGCACGTTGCCTAGCTTAGTACCGTTAGCCACAAATCAGAAACGGAATACACCACTATTTTATATCTATGATGATGGGACAGTGGATAAGAAAATAATTATTGAATAAATAAAAACCCACTCAACTGAGTGGGTTTATTTTTTGTGGGCAATGAGGGACTCGAACCCCCGACTTCCTCCGTGTAAAGGAGGCACTCTGAACCAACTGAGTTAATCGCCCTTAAATTGGATTGCAAATATATACGATTTCTTATTACAAGCAAGGTTTTTTAAATTTATTTAAACAACTTCAGCAACTATAAATGTACTGCCTCCAACAAAGATCACATCAGCTGCATTTGCATCTTCTTTTGCGCATTTGAGTGCTTCTGTAACACTAGGAAATATTCTTCCTTTAAGTTGGTGTTTAGCTGCTTTTTGTTTTAGATCTTCTGCATTCATTGCTCTTGCAATATTAGCATTACAGAAATAATATTTAGCATCTTGCGGTAAATGAGATAGAATGGTATCTAAATTCTTATCACTAACTGTGCCAAAAATAATATGTAGCTGCTTGTATTTTGAGTTGCTTAGCTGTTTTATTATTTCTTTAATTCCATCCTCATTATGTGCTATATCGCAGATTATTTGAGGATTATGACTTAGAGTTTGCCATCTTCCTAATAGTTGAGTGTTGGCAGTTGTTTTAAATAAACCATGCTCAATATTATCCTCAGTTATTGCCCAACCTTGTTTTTGTAATTCCTTTATGGCTGTTATTACAGTATTGATGTTCTCTTTCTGATACTCTCCTTTCAAATCACTTGCATAACCCTTTTGTGGACTAGCATAGATGAGATCTGCATTTTTTTCTTTAACAGTATCTTTGAAAATAGAGGTTGTTTCTTTTTGTATCCTACCGATTATTACTGGAGTTTCATTTTTAATGATACCTGCTTTCTCGTTTGCAATTTTTTCAATAGTACTACCCAATAGATTAGTGTGCTCCAAACTTATATTGGTAATTATTGCTAACTCAGGATTGATGATGTTGGTGCTATCTAATCTACCGCCTAAACCTGTTTCAATAATAGCGATATCAACTTGTTGATTCGCAAAATAATCAAATGCCATGGATACTGTGAATTCAAAAAAGGAAAGTTCCATTTCCTCAAAAATAGCTTTGCTTTCTTTTACAAAGTCTACCACCTCTTCTTCAGCAATCATTTTCCCATTTATCCTTATTCTTTCTCTAAAATCTTTAAGATGAGGGGAAGTGTATAGTCCGACTTTATATCCTGCTTCCTGTAGGATAGAAGTTAGCATATGAGCAGTAGAACCTTTTCCATTAGTCCCTGCAATATGGATGCTTTTAAATTGGGTGTGCGGATTTCCTAAGTATTTTGAAGCAGCTACTATGTTGCCAATATCTGCTTTGTAGGCTGCTACACCTGTCCTTTGGTACATAGGTAAACGGCCAAATAAATAATTAAGCGTTTCCTGATAAGTCATTAATTTAAGTTGAAATCGTAAATGATCTTTCCTTGCTGATTAGTTGGAGCCGTTTGTTTGGGATCGAACTTAGTTTTTAGTGCTGCTGCTTTTGCCCTTTGCAATAATTGTTTGTTTAAGATTGTAGACCCTTTTGCTCCAGGAATAGCATTAATTACATTCCCTAGTCGGTCAACTGTTATCATTACTACAACTTTTCCTTCTACTTGCGTCTTGTAAATTGGTTTGGCTTTAAAAGCAACATTTCTACCTCCTAGTTGATATGCAGTTCCGTTTTCTCCGATCCCTCCTCCTTCATATACATCAGCATTGGGGTCGCCATCAATCGCACCTTGATTACCATCTCCTTTTTTATTTCCTTCTGATTGGTTTTTATTTTTCTTTTTCCCAGGATAAAGTGCTTTCTTATTTACTTCCGGCTTCTTTTCTTCAATTACCTCTTCCTTGGACTCTTCTTTTTTCACTACTTTTTCTTTCTTTTCAGTTTTTTCTACTGTTGATGTTTCAACTACTGATTGAGTAACAATTTCTTCTGTACTCTCAATCTGCTGTTCAATAATTTCTTCTTCAACTATTTCGGTTACTTCCTCAGTATCTTTAGGCTCTACTTCTCCTAATCCTTCATCCATATAGCCAAAATTAATACTTATTCCTTCTTCAGTAGGAGGCGGGTCTTGGTAAGTAAGTCCCATAAAAAGAAAAGCAACTAAGAGTAATGCATGAAACAGTATTGTTCCAATGATGCCTTTTCTTTTGTTTTTCTTCTCTGAAGAAGTCATTTTAATGAGGTGTTGTGGCTAATACAATCTTGTA
>Ga0233427_10004287_pt1 | contig 11969 bp, 11 predicted proteins | sample SI_118_April2016_5_FD_179885 | JGI IMG/M metagenome (GOLD analysis project Ga0233427, IMG submission 179885) | Seawater microbial communities from Saanich Inlet, British Columbia, Canada - SI_118_April2016_100_MG | ecosystem: Environmental > Aquatic > Marine > Inlet | place: Canada: British...
TTATTTAGATAGTGATTATGATATTAATAAGGATCCATATCCTTTTTATTTGGACGAGGGTGAGGGTCTAACGGAGGGTGTAAAAGAAATAAAAAAAATTGTAGAAAAAGTCACAACTTTAATTTATAAATACCCAAGGGAACTAAAAGAGAAAAAAGAAGCAGTTGAACTTTTGGAACAATTAAATAACAAACCAATACCCCAGTGTAAAAGTAGCGGTTTCGACGAAAATTGGAAAAAATGTAGATTTACATTAGAAAAACTATATGATTTAGCTTCTACATTAGCTGGCGATACGAATCTATTACTTCCAAAAGGAAAAAATTTTCCAGGAATTGAAACAAATATGAAAGAATTAGCAGAAAAATTACGAGACAAAAGCTTGAGTATAGGATTTTCTAAAAACTGGGGTTTACATGCTCCTGAAAAGCTAAAACAGATTACTCTCGTAAATAATGATATCACCACGGTAAAAGATATGTTTGAAAAAATAAAATGGAAACCTGACCATTATTTAGAAGAAAAAGATGAACTCGGTTTACAGAGAATGACTTTAGATGTTACGGAACATACAACTAAAGATAATGGAGAAAAAGTGTTACCTTCATTCGAACCCGAATACAAAGACTTACAAAACCCAATGCAAATATATGCTAAACATAAGGATCGCACTGCTATAAGTTATATGAATAGTAATCGGAAAAATTATAATAATGCTAAAAACATGTATATCGACTATATGAAACATGGAAAACAATAATGTATTACTAATATATAATGGGCAAAACAATGAGAAAGTTTAGCAACAAAAGCAAGAAAGATAAAAAAAATGCGATTCGTCGTAAAACAAAAGGAAATCGTCGTAACAATAAACGCAGAACGTATCGTAAAAAAGTAAAGGGTGGGAATGAAACACACTCAGCAGCTCAAGCAGTTACGAAATTAGTAAATGATTTGGAGACAAATGTTAACAATCTAATCAATGTTATTAATAGTATCACTGGTAAAGATATTAAAGTTCATAATGAAGTTAATCGTAATTTAGAAATTGTAGAGGAAAGTTTGAAAGAATTGAGTAAAAAAAAAGGAAGTTGTGGATGGCCTTGGAAGGATATAGCTTGCGAAGAATCAAAACAAAAAAGCTATTTAAAAGCTGTTACAAATATGCAAAAGTTGAAGAATGCTGCCAAAACAAAATTAGAAGACTTAAAAGAAAAAGAATTAAAAGACTTAAAAAAATTAGAAATAGACCGTTTAACTACTTTCATAATAATGCCAATAATGAAAGTGATTGAAATTTCAGAAACAGGTATCGAAAATATGAAAAAAAAAGCTACGTCTAGAGGTATCGAAAATATGGAAGAAGAGGCTACGTCTAGTAAAGAGTTAGACTTCGGCGAAATCTACCCCCCTGACAAAACAGTAGATACGACGACGGAAAATCCATTAAACGCATTAATAGTTAATTAATAATATTATAAAGAATATTATGAACACAAATAGTTTATACATTTGTTAGTGCGAAACATGAATTATTATATTGTAATTTTTTTATAAATGCTTCGACTTGTTTAATCCACGCATACATACCTTTATCCATATTCGACTCCTCCAAACATACATTTTTGTTTACATCTAATAATAAAATATGAATATCGGCGTTTTCTAACCATTTTTCATGGTAATGATGGCATTTTTGTAAATAATCGAGTTGTATAGAGCCTTCGCCATTGCGATTGCGTTTGCAAACACGTTGATAGCAAATATCCGGTTCCGCGCGGACATAAACCAATCCATTTAGTTGAAACATTTCTTCGTATTCTGAAAAGTAGGCTTGGTAAATCTGATAATTCACATCTTCGATCAAACCGTCGTCATGTAGCATTTTAGCGAAAATGTGCTTGTCGGCTTCTAAAGACCGTTCACATATCAATATTTTACAAGAAGGATTTTCGCGCAATGTTTTTTTTAGCATATGTAGACGGGTTGTATAAGCCATGATCTGAAAAGAAAAGGAATATTTGACCGGATCGCTGTAGAATTTCGCCAACATATTGTTTCCTTCCTTGTCTTGAATATTTTCCCATAATTCAACTGGTTCGCGCATAAACACTATTTCGTTGTTGTTAGCATAATACATCTGTAACTCATTTAGTAATGTGCTTTTACCAGCACCAATGTTTCCCTCTAAAGATAAGATCAATGGTTTGCTCATTTTATTATAAAAAGATAAATTGATTTTTGCCTAAATGAAAAATCAATTTTATGTGCGACGTGCAACTGCTCGAGAATTGACGACAGTTCCGTGTCCTCCAGACGCTAAACTGTGCGGTTTATAGAAAACCATGGATACATTGGAATAATATTTTGGTTTTGCAGCTGCGTGAAATACGGGCGGTGTATAATTATAGTAGCGAAAGCGCATCGAACAAGTCTTCATTTTATATACTACAATCACATTATTTTTTCCTTTGTGTTTTTCTCATTTTTCTTTTGGGATTTCTTTTGGATTTTCCTTTTGGTTTCTTTTCAATTACTTTTTTAACATCGCTCGAAACAGAATTATATACTTTCTTAGCATCCTTTAAAGCGTGTTTAAGGAAATAACCTCGTTTGTGTTTGTTTTCGTTGTAAGTTTTGTTGACTAGATCAGTCCACGCAGACATTATATAGTAACGCAAGAAAATATTTACTAAATATATAATGGTGCTAATAAATGATTTGAATGTAATTGAATTGCAAAACGTAAATAATCTCAATGATACAAAAGAACAAATGCTCGATTATTTTTTACATCGCCTTGCGTCATTATTTAATGCACTCGGATACTTCGTTTTTGCTATGATTGCGGTTGCTTCATTCCTGTATACTTATAAAAATCCCATGGGTTTAATAAAGAATATATTGTTTTGCGTATCTTTTTTTGGCATAGCATCCGTATATTTAGATGAGTTTACTTCCATGCACACGGGAAATTTATTTCATAAAATACAGAGTGTAAAAAAATTCGAATTATACAATATTTTAGTGGTTATTTACGGCGCATTAAGTCTTGTATTTCCAGACGAGAAATATCATATGTTTACATTTTATCGTGCTTTAGTAAAAAAACCGCATATAAATCATATTGAAATCGACGGTTTGTTAATCATATTCAGTCATTTCCTTCTTGGGATGTCGGTATTTATACAACAATATAGTGCTACAATTATGGCAATTGCGTTTTCATTGTATATTATTAGTTATGGAATGGCAATGATATTTAATCTTGTTACAGATTCCCGATCAAAATACGGAACAATGTTTTATGCAATTTTATTTGGCTCCGTCTTTTTAACACTTGGATATATCATGGAACTGTATTTAGTTTTGATTGAGTAATGTGAAACGGAGGTTAACGGGAAAAGAACGTCGTAATCGATTGTAATCCATTACGTTGGTGGTTAATTTTCGTCAAATATTTTTCAAACAATAGCGTTTTGATTTTCGCCGAACTGTATTTTTCCCGCTTTTTCATAAGCAATTCCAAATTGTGTTCTTCTTTTGCGTATTTGTCGTATTCTTTACGCACGTTTTTCAATGCACCCGATTTCCGCTGTAATTCATAGATTTGTTCCAGTGCAAGGCCAAAGAGTTGTTGCAAAGGCTTCATCAACTGGTTCGTAATATAATGCGCATAGTCGATTTTCAAACCGTTATTAATAATATAATCGGGTGTTTCGATCTTATCACCCATAAGGGCTTTTTTCTGATTGTTTTCTACAAACACGAATTTCATGCGATCACCCGGTTTCGGTTTATTTCCCGGATCGCGTTTTCCAATACGCTCCGCCAATACCCAATGACCGATTTGCATGGGATTTTTATAATCACTACGCAAGGCTTTCGTAATGGCCAGTTTTTCCATCGACACATTGCCGTCGATGAGTTGTTGCAAACTGTTTCCTAAAAACTCCGTGGCTTTCAATATATTGTTTTCTTTCATCAATATGTTCAATATACCTCCATACGTATCTTTTAAATAGTCGCACGAATCACGGCGTTTTAAGGAAAGTCCCATAAATTTCATGTGACCCACATTCGGATCTTCCTCGTAAAGCATACCCACGTACCGCTTCTTTGATAAGAGGATAAACGGCATGAGCGTCTTTTCATATTCTAAAAACTGCGGGGCTTTTAAGAAACTAGAACAAAAGTTACCGATTTCTTGTCCCAATTCGATGGTCATTTCGAGCGCACGCTGGCCGCGGATCTTTTCTCCGGTTTCCGCGTCTTCCAAATTCAAGGTAAAGAACACCGAATCCGTATCGCCGTAAATATATTCGGCACGTGTTCGCGCTGTTCCGTATTTGGTTTCACATATGCGATTTCCATATACTTCTTCGATCATACGCTTTGCATAAATAATCATCATGCGTCCGGTAGCTGTCGTGGATGCCGCCACATCTTTTTCATAAAACGTCGATGTTTTGGCACCACATTGACCATACAACGAATTCGCCGTTACTTTATAACCGAGCTGGCGTTTGTCCAATATATTTTGCATAAACGGATCGGGTTCTGTTTTAATCAATTTACGCGTGTCTTTTCGCGCTTTTAATAGCTCCTCCAAAATAGAGGGCATAATCGATTTTTGATTATCCGGTAATTGTGCCCAGCGGCAAATCTTCTTTCCGGAAATCACCTTTTCCGCACGTGAAGTAGGTGTTTTACGCGTATACTTATACGTATCGAATTCAATGTCAATATAACCGTAATCGGGCAAATTGTCGTATATGAATTCTCCCTTTCGATTCTTTTCACCCGTTACTTCGACTAAGTTTCCCTCTAAATTGTATTCTTTGGTCCATACTTTCGAATCATGGCTATAGTTTTGACTGATCATCGATGACGGATAAAGTGACGCATAATCCACACACGCCACTGGATTGTCCATATACATATTACACTTTGGAGGAAGAACAATAGCACCTTCATAGCCGTCATTTGCACCGGATTTTTCCAAATCGGGCATGAGTGTGTTTTTCTCTCGGCATTTTTTCGCCACATAGCTCGTCAATTTAATGCCTTGTCCGCGAAAGACTAAGAAGGAAATGGGGACACTGCAGATACGCGACATTTCCACATAGCCCGTTAATACGTCGATTTTGGTCATTAAATGATGAACGAGGTTACAATCTTGAATACAATATTTCGCTACGATCGCACGATCGCTGTTTGATCCTTTGGTAAGTCGGAAAATGTCTTGTGGTGTAACGTCGTCTTTTGCCATGCCCCATTTGAGACTTTTTCCTGTGCTTTCGATTTCGGGAATTTGATCAATATAAATTACACTATATACACCGGAATTGGCGATTTCCTTGTTTTTCTCAATGTCCAACACTTTGAATTTCTTACCGTCTTGATAATAATCGGATGTAAAACCACTGAGCTCAATGTGAATGAAATCGCCCTTATGTAATCCAACCAGGTTTTTACTACAAAGCATTGTCACGGGTCCTAATGTTTCATGATCTATATTCATGACCTTTTTAATGGAATCGCTAATGTATTGACTCGCCACATCATCCAGTTTGTAGGAAGCCAAATTGAAATCACGACGGAAATAGGTATACATATCAATTTGCAAACGACCTATCAATCCGTAATATTTCAGATCATATTCGCCAGTTGCCAATACAATTTTCGTATTTTCGATGTTATACGCACCCGTCTCATTATTTACTTTGGCACACGTTTGTTCGGACATTCGGGAGAGTTTAAGAAACTCCGATTCGCAATGGAGCTCTTGTGATCTGCGAAACATGAACTCATAATCAAAACCAAATATATTGTATCCGATAATGACATCGGGGTCTTCGCGTTGGATCAAATCCCGCCACTTCAACAACAATTCTTCTTCCGTAGTGGTCGTTTCGATTTCCGCGTTTTCGATGTCATCACAGCCATTCAATACAACGCAATGATTCAAATACGGTTCTTTTTCGCCGTATTTCATGAAAGTGGATCCTATAAACGTTACTTTATCGCCTTCAACTTGCGGAAACAACTTGCACAATAACGTATTGATTTCGTTGATTTTCACTTCACGGGTTTGCTGGTCATTTAGCAACAACGATGCAATTGTTTCTCCTTCACCATGTTCCTCTTTTTTCCTCTTTCTCGAAACATCGAAATGTTGTGCTTCTTCGGCGTATCCAAACCGGCTTTCGTCGATTTCCCCGCTTACGTCTACACTTTCCTTATATTTTTCGAAGTTTTCCTCCAAAGTCAACTTAGCTTCGATTTCGTCATCGTCGTCGTTGCTCAATTTATTTATTTCCGATAATTGTGTTTTGAGGAATTTCTGGATCTTCTTTTGCAAATCGGTTTTTGCAGGGATCGTTTTCGTATAAATGAGATCGACGTCTTCTAGTTTGTCGTGACCAAACGCCGTGTTAATACAACGTTTTAAGAGATTCTGGCCTTGGGCCATTGTGATGGTTTGTGTTTGTTTCATTCGCATAAAGACATCGACAATGTTCATTGCCAACCGTTTATAGGTTTTAATGGGCAACGGGAAATCGCCGTGACTACTGCTGGCTTCAATATCAAAACTACAGATCTTATAAGGAACAATGGTCTCCTTATCGGGTAGCGGTTTCATATGCGATGTTTTACATATATATTCGTATTTACAAGTGGTCGAGTATACGTCTGGAGTGGATGCTTTAGCCGTTTTTATGAGGACCCATCCAGAAGGGCTGATATTATGTATATGGAAATAACGCAAAAGGGGTGGGATATTGCTTTCATATAATTCGAGAAAACTGTGATTGAATTCATATCCTTTAAACACTCGGTAATTCGTGGTATTCTTTTTGATCTTTTCTTTTTCTGTTAAATAGCGATACCATAAAGACTTGGTTTTGTTCATAGAAGAGGTGTTTTTGAAGGTTAGTTTGACAAATTTATCTTTGTTTCCGGCTGAAAAGCCGTATAATTTGTTGTATTCAACGAGTTCGGCTTTCAATATTCCTTTGGCAAAATGACCATATAATTTGCGACGGATGTCATAAAGAAGTTCTTGTGCGCTTCCTTCGTCCCAATGGTTACCTACGCGGACATAAAAGAACGGCTGGTAGTTTTCCAATGTAATACTTGCCGTTTCCCCGGCTTCGTTGATTCCAAACATTTGAATGGCAAAGGACGAACTAAATTGGCCGTTTTCGTCTTCATCTTCGTCGCGTTTGTCATAAACGCGGAAATCGATGAGTTTGAAGGATTTCCCTTGCACCACTTTTTTGATTACTTTTTTCGACATACTCTATTATAATAATTGTGTTTATTTGGTTTATGAAAACATGTTGTCTTTTCATAAATCTTCAATTTTGTATGTATTATATATATAATGAACGTGATCAAGTTTTTAGTCGTTTTCTTATTGGCCTATTTAGTAAACAATAAATTGTTTTTTAAGTTGCCAGTAAATAATAGTTATGTAGATGCTTTTGTGCGCACATGTATCTTTTTATTTGTATTAATGGTCTTGGATTTAGCATTTAACCAAAAAGAGGGTTATGCCAACGCGGTTCCTTTTTTTAGTAATCCGAAAAACGCATTTGATTATTGCATGAAAGTAAACAGTCCACCTTTTATGGCTTCTGAATCGGATACACTGAACCATTGTTTAAGTCGTGTTGCGGGAAGGGATTATGAACCATCCGATTTAAAACCACCTAAAAAGGTTCGTTTTGCGTGTTGAGCGATTAAACCGTTTTTTATTTTTCTTTGATTTTACGCGTTTTTTTCTGGATCGTTTGCCGCCTTTTTGTTTGGTTCCTTGTAAATACCAAGACATCATGTCATTTGCTTGACGATTGCCTTCAAAATATTCGAGTTTCCCGTCTAGTAATTTAAAAAGAGTTGGAAATCCGCCTTGTAAAGCGACTTTTTCCTCGCTGTTTGGCAGAAATTTCATGTTGTAATCTTTTAGTTCGTTTTCGATAAAATGTCCTTTTTGTTTGCGTGCTTCACTGTCTTCGAAATCGTAATATTCAAGATCTACGTTTTTAATAGAGCGACCAAATGCGTGTTGGATGTTGTGTTTCATTGTTTCCCATTCTTTTTTAAGACTAACACAATGTCCACACCAGTCTGCATGGATCCGACCAATATGTAATTTTTGTTTCTTTGGCATATAAAGTATTATTAGAAAACATTTTTGTATAACGCAAATATATACAAAAATGAAATTGGAATTTTCGTCATTATGGAATTCTCTTGGAATTATGATAATAATTATATTGTGTTTAGTAGTTGTTTATTATGTTTGTATGTTTTTTGATCAAGGAATCGAAATGATGCCTCCTTTTGTTCAAAACATACATAACCATTTTTTTGTGAAACATATTGGAAGTGAATTTGATACGGGTTATAAAATGATTATGGATATGCACATTCCTGAAGAAGATGAAGAGGAAGTAAAAGAAGTTTCTGTAAGTCCCAAAGAAGAAGTAAAAGAAGTTTCTGTAAGTCCCAAAGAAGAAGTAAAAGAAGTTTCTGTAAGTCCCAAAGAAGAGGAAGTTGCACCTCCTAAAGACAACACAGAATCTTGTCCCACGCTTTTGACAGAAAAGGATGGAAAGATTATGTTATTAAATGAAAACATGCCAAAGGTCCCTGGAAAGAACCCCCTTTATTTCGATACTTTAGACGAATACGTAATCTATACCGAAAACAGGAGAAAAGAAACAAATATGAAATGTCCCGTTTTGGAACTCAAAAAAGACACATCACGAGGAACTTTAGATAAATTAGATTTGTCAAGCATTAATACCATTTCCGATTATTTCCAACAAAGGGCTCCTCAAAACACTATTGTGCAATCGAGACAACCGATTGTCCCAGTTGAGCCTTATCGTCCATGTCCCATGTATAATATGCCTTTGCCATATCAAGCAAAATTGGCGTTGAATGAAGCTCCTCGATTACCTATGGTAAAGAAACAACACCCTCCATTGGTCCCTTATTTAGATGCAAATCGCGATTTAAATCCAAATGGACATTATGGTTTTGATCCAAGTGATCAGTATGTCGGAAAATACACAGTATTAGACAAGATTCATCATTCCACAAAAACAGAATTTCCTTCTGGACTTAGTGCAAATGCAATGGATATAAATTGGGGTGGCGCTGTTTTTACCAATGATAAATTGAAAGAAGGTGATTATAAAGAATCTGAAATTTCGATGACCGCACCCAAACCATTGTCGACAATCGATCAGCAAGAGCCCAGTGAACTACCTGAAAATAAATTACAACAGTCAAATGAATTGCCAAAACACCAGCAATCTACTATTGTTGCTGCCAATTCTAGCCAATCAAGTGGAGGAGCTGCCGATGCAATGAGCGCGAACTGGGGCGGTGTTCAATATAGCGAAGATGCTGTTAAAGCAGGTAAGTATAAAGGAGATGAAGTGGAAATTCGAACCGTTTAATTGCCGAGAAAGTGGACAATGTTTTGAATAATATTTTTGGCGAGCTTACGTGTTTTGCCTTTGGATTCGATAACGAGTCCATTTAAACACGTAACGTCTTTGCGGATTTCGTTCATTAATAAATAAAGTGATCCGAATTTTTCCAAGACGGCTTTCGCAGACACGTTATTGACACTGGGTATTTGACATAACAGAATCTCATCAATGTTTTCCTTGGTGATATTGTCTTTTTTGACCTTTTTAATAACCGAACAATAGTCTTGCTCTTGGACATTCGGGTTTTGAAAGCTCCACAAGGGAGTTGCTTTTTGGAATTCACGAAGGGTTTTATCACATAAACTAAGAATATAATCACATGTTTCCAAGACACTTGAACTGCGAAACACGGTAAATCCCTTAAAAGCGTGCATTCGTATAATAGAAGAATAAACCATTTTCTTTTCTTGTGGTGTTCTGAGCTGACTCATTGGACCCTCTAAAATATAAATAATATGATGACGTTCAATTGGAACGGAATGACAAAAACGATACGACTGTTCCTCATAACGTCCATCTTTAATGGATGCAATTAGATCACTCAGCGTTTTTCGTTCAATCAAAAACAAATCCTTTTCGTTGTGTTGGATCAAAACATCGCCTAAAGGAAGCATTTGGCGGCTTGTTGTAACAGAATCTATGTGTGGAACTAACTCATGAAATCGCTGAATCAACTGGACTTCACGTTCGTCCAAAACAATTTGCATTAATAATGGATAACGCCATTATTAATTAAGTCCTTTTAATAATTAATTTATTGTGTTTAAAGATAACTTAGTGGTAGTGAATAGTTAGAACCGGAATTAGTGCAAGAGTAACGGCAACATTGGTTACCTGTAAGGAAGTATGAGTTGAATTGAGGACGAGAACCAACGGGACGAGATTGTTGAACACATGGATTAACAGTGTGCTTCAAACCGAAAATAACAGGAGTTCCCATATTAGGAAGAGTGTTGCGTGTTTGAGCAGTTGCCATGTGAATCCATCTCCAATGTGGAACATTCTTGGTAGGGATAAGACCGGCTTTAGCATTACCACCACCTTGGTTTTGGTTGGTAATGGCAGTGGAACCCATTCTGTATCCATTAGCGGAAGTCATTGCCTTTGCAGTTAGAGCCATATTATATAGTATGGCAAGACAAAAAATTGATTGTAAAGAAGAAATAATATCTATTTAAACAGATCAGTTTTATATTTAGAATAGGACTTTCATTTTATTTGATGAATAACATGAAAACCCAAACGAAGCAAGTGGTCGAAGAAGACATTCGTATCGAAAAGAATGAAGAAGGCGTCGAAACCTATTTATTTGACCCTTATAATCCCCTAAATATTGCTATTTCACAAAACGAGGTGCAAAATATATTGACTAAATACGGTATTGGTGCATCGATACATAATTTCGAATTATACAAACGAGCTTTTATTCATCGATCGTATTTGAAACGCCCGGATTTAGAAAACGAGCAAAACAATGTGATTATTGTTCCTAAACCTGGCAATTGTTTACCACTACATACAAAATCAAATGAACGTTTGGAGTTTCTGGGCGACGGCGTTTTGGAATGTATTACTAAATATATCTTGTATCGACGTTTTCCTAAAGAAAACGAAGGCTTCATGACCGAAAAGAAGATTGCTCTTGTGAAAAATGAATCGATTGGACGTATTGCTTATGAAATGGGTTTGCATAAATGGATTATATTATCAAAAAACGCAGAACAAAAACAAATCCGTACGAATTTAAAAAAACTCGGATGCTTGTTTGAAGCATTTATTGGCGCATTGTTTCTGGATTTCAATAAAATCGACGTTTATGACGAGCATGGATGGTTTGATAATGTATTCTTAACTGGTCCAGGATTTCAGATGGTTCAAGTATTTGTAGAACAAGTATTTGAAAAGCACGTTGATTGGATACAACTCATTCGTAACGACGATAATTTTAAGAACATATTGCAAGTCATTATTCAAAAGGAGTTCAAAATTACACCGGATTATATGGAAGTGGAGGAACACAATGTCGACATGGGATATAATATGGGTGTTTACTTATGTTTAGGGCAACCCTTTCATTCGGTTTCCAAATTGGATGCAATACATATTAAGGAATTCCGAAATTTCGGAGAAATTCACCAGCACATGTCTGTGCACAATAAAGTGCTCATCTTACTAGGCAATGGATCACATAAAATCAAGAAAAAGGCGGAACAAATTGCATGTGAAAGTGCAGCACGCTGTTTACAAAATTATTAATATACAAGGGTTTAACCTCAAAACGTTCTTTTGACGTTATGCAAAAATAAAGTCCATTACGCTTTTCCCATTTTTTTTGACTTCCAAGGGTTCCGGAATCAATGGACATTGCGAATAAACATAATCCATATTATAATGCGCCATGGTATAATTCGATTTCACTAGACGATCACTGCATTCTACATTGACGACCCCGTC
>Ga0233427_10004288_pt1 | contig 11969 bp, 9 predicted proteins | sample SI_118_April2016_5_FD_179885 | JGI IMG/M metagenome (GOLD analysis project Ga0233427, IMG submission 179885) | Seawater microbial communities from Saanich Inlet, British Columbia, Canada - SI_118_April2016_100_MG | ecosystem: Environmental > Aquatic > Marine > Inlet | place: Canada: British...
CGTAGGGCACGGCGCAAAGTCGCCGGACGTCCGCGTAAATCTGCGCGATCTCGCCCGAAGCGTCGCTTTCCGGTAGTTCCGCCAGCATGGCCAACCCTCTCAATCTAACATTTGCCGGTTCATTTCAAGCGTGCTCGTAGTCCCGCGACCGCATCGGGGTTGACCAGCGAGCTCAGATCTCCTGGCTCCTGACCTTGCCAAATCGCGCGCACAACCCTTCGCATAATCTTCATGTTGCGGGTCTTCGGAAGATCTTCGACAAATACGATTTCGCGCGGCCGGAACGGTGCGCCGAGGCCTGCGATCACGGCCTCGGCCAATGCTTGAGAGAGTTCGTCTGCGTCCTCCGTCGGGTCCATTGGGACCACCGCGCAGAGGATAGCCGAACCTTTGATCGGATCGGGTACGCCGATGGCAGCAGCTTCCATGATCCGGCCGGTTGCGAGCAAGAGTGACTCGACCTCGGCCGGGCCGGTGCGTTTGCCGGCTATCTTCATGGTGTCGTCAGAGCGGCCATGGATGTACCAGACGCCATCTTCGTCTCGACTGGCGAAATCGCCGTGGACCCAGACATCGGGAATCCGGCTCCAATAGCTCTCGATATAACGGTCCGGGTCGCGCCACAGGCCACGGGTCAACCCGATGCAGGGGGTTCGCATGACCAATTCGCCAACCTCGCCTGGGCCGGTCGGCTGGCCATCCTCGCCAACGACATCAGCGCCGCACCCCGGAACAGACCCGGCGAAACCACAGGGCTTCAAAGGGTGTAATACCGTACCAGTAACAATGCCGATCATCTCGGTGCCGCCCGAGAAGTTTAGGATCGGCACGCGCTGGTGGCCGACGTGCTCGAACAACCACATCCAGCTGTCTGGGTTCCACGGCTCGCCGGTCGAGGCAAATATGCGCAACGATGACAAATCGTGGCGGCCCGGTAAGTCCGGCCCATGCACCATCAGCGCCCGAACGACGGTTGGTGCGATACCGAGAAAGCTGACCTGATGATCGGCCACCAAGCGCCACATTCGGTCCGGCTCCGGCCAGTCCGGCGCCCCCTCGGCGAGAACCATGGTGGCGCCTAGTGTCAAAGTTCCGGTGATCAACATTGGGCCGACCAACCAGCCCATGTCAGACATCCAAAGAATTCGATCCTCGGGTTTCAAATCCATGCAGAGCCCGAGGTCCAGCGCGTTCTTGACTGGAAATCCACAATGCGAATGCACAACGCCTTTGGGCTTGCCGGTGGTGCCGGAGGTGTAGATCAGCATGAAGGGCGCGTCGGCCTCCATCTCCTCGGTCGGTGCCCCGGGGTTGGTGTCCACCAACAACTCGGCCCAGTGATGGTCACGGCCGCTGGTCCATGCGATGTCAACGCCGATCCTGTCGGCAACAATTACGTGGTCGACACTAGGAACCTGCTGCAAAGCCTCGTCCAAGATTGGTTTCATGGCGACCGGGCGACCGCGTCTGGGCGCGCCGTCGACAGTCAGCACGGCACGCGCCTCGGCGTCGTTCAGCCGGGTTGCAATTGCTTCGGCGCCAAATCCAGAGAACAGTGGCAAGACGATCCCGCCCATTCGAGCGACAGCCAAGAAGGCGATGACGGCTTCCGGCACATTCGGGATATAGAGCCCGATGACATCACCCGGACGTAGCCCCAGGCGGCGAAGTGCATCCGCCATTCGTCCGGTTTCGTGATCCAAATCGCGGTAGGTGAGGTCTTCGCGGGCCCCATCCTCACCTTCCCAGACGAGCGCGGTTTTACTCTCTGTCGCTGTTCCGCGCCATTTGTCGAGACAATTGATCGTCAGGTTTGTTTGCCCATCCGCACACCATTTGGGCCAAGGCATTCCATCCGATAGATCGAGGAGGCGGCTATAGGGCCTGGAGAAGCGAAAATCGGCCCATTCGATCACCTGACCCCAGAACGCAGCCGGCGCGTCATCGGCCCACTGATTCAATTCGGCGTAGTCCCTTACCCCGCAGGTTTTCATGAACGAGGTCAGATTGGCGCTCTGGACAATTTCTTGGCTAGGACGCCAGACATAGTCTGTTTTGCTCATTCGTCTGTCTCTCCTTTCACCTTCGCTGCCCCTCGCTGCTAATGATCGCGCGCCCGGGCAGGTATCGGCAAGGGGCGCAATCGGGGTGTCGCAATATGCCGCATTCTGCCAGTATCGCCGATGTGGAGAGGATGGGATGAGTGATATTTCTGTTGGATGGCTCGATGTGCGCGAGCCCTGGGACAGTCATGCGCGGGCGGGCGCGATCGCAGCGCTTGTTACCAAATGGGCGAAAGAGCGCGTCGGGACTTCGGACAAGGCTTTGCGCGTGCTCGATCTCGGATGCGGCACCGGCGCCAATTTTCGCGCGGTTTCGCCTTTATTAGGTCCGCGACAGGAGTGGGTATTGCTTGATCGCCAGAGCGATCTGATAGCGGAAGCCCGCCGCAGAGTGCAATCGACACCATTGATCAGGGTAAGTTTCGACCAGAAGCTCTTACCGAACATCGACCCGGAAACCCTCGTCGTTGGCCGAGATCTTGTGACATGTTCATCGTTATTAGAGTTGGTTTCGAAAGAGTGGCTGGAGCGGCTGTGGGCTTCGGTTCAGCGCCATAGGGTCGCATTCCTTACGACACTTGATTATGACGGCCGAATCAATTTTTTACCGGCCAACGGGACGGATTTGGCACTGCGAGAATTGATGAATAGGCATCAGCGGCGTGACTGCGGATACGGCCCCGCACTTGGTGCGGATGCGACGGCTGAGTTGGTCCGGTTGGCAAGAACGTCGGGTGCCTATCGCTTGCATGCACCAAGTGACTGGCGCATTGAACCGGCGCGTGATCATACGTGGCAACCGTTGATCGCCGGACTTTCCCAAGCGGCGGGAGAACAGGCGGCGGGAGAGCAGGCGGCGGGAGAACAGGCGGCGGCTGATCAAGTCGTGTCGCGACAGCATGACTTCGACGCATGGCGTGACGACCGCTTGGAAGGAGAGTGGTATCGCCTCACCATTGGTCACCAGGATATGTTTGCAGCCTGGATTTGACGCTGGTCAGCCGGTTTCCGCTAGACGCTCTTCCGTTACAATGACACGGCTCTTGCAATATGCATGCATTGCGCACCCTTCCGAGCAGCCATCGCGCGTAACGATGGCGGCGAGCTCGTCAGCCTCTTTAATGTTACCGGCCGCTCTTGCGCGCGAGATTTCCTCTATCAAATCGTCGCAAAAGGCTGTTTGGCAGGACATGGGCATGTACCGAAGGGTGCTTGATCCTGCAAGCTTACCGATAAAACACTAACCATTGGTTAACGTGGAATATCTGGTCACCGGACGGTTATCGACCTGTCTTCAGGCTTGGGCTTTATCGGCATCGCGCCTGGGGTCGTAGGCTTTGGTTTTTCGCCAGTTGCGCATGAACTCGGCAAGATCTTCGTCGATATCATCGGGCAATTGGATGTTCAAACGCACGAGTTGGTCGCCGGCGGACTTACCTTTCGGCGAGACACCTTTGCCTTTCAGACGCAGGACCCGGCCCGAATTCGATCCCTTGGGAACAGTGACCGTGACCTTGCCGTCGATCGTCGGAACTTCTACCTTTGCGCCAAGCACGGCCTCATCGATGCCGATTGGTACGTCGATCAGAATATCATTTCCCTCGCGGCTGAACCGGGGGTGCTTATTCGATTGAATCTCGACCAGGGCGTCACCGGCCGCAGCACCACCAAGGCCGGCTTTCCCTTTGCCTTTCAACCGCATAGATTTGCCGTTCTCAATTCCAGCCGGGATCGCGATGTCGATGGTTTTTCCGTCGTGTAAGGTAATTCGGCGTTTGGCACCTTTGACCGCATCAAGGAAATCCACAGTCAATTTGTAACGCACGTCCTCGCCACCCATTTGGATGCGTCCGTCGCGGCTAGCGCGCGGCCCCCGACCAGGGCGGCCTCCAGGACCGCTCCCAGGACCGCCTCCTGGACCGCCTCCAGGACCGCCACGAAAGAAGTCTCCAAAAATATCTCCGATATCCGAGAACCCTTGAAATCCTTGGCCGCCCCTAAAGCCACCGGCACCGGGGTGAAATCCTCCGCCTCCGAATCCGGCTGGCGCACGCTCGGTACCTTCGGCGTCGATCTCGCCCATATCGAAACGATTTCGGGTTTTCGCGTTGCCAATCAGATCATTCGCCCGGCTCGCTTCCTTGAAGCGCTCTTCGGCCTTCTTGTCGCCAGGGTTCAAATCGGGATGTAAGGACTTCGCGAGCTTGCGATATGCTTTACGAATATCCGCTTCGCTCGCGTCCCGCGATACACCCAATACCTCGTAGGGGTCCCTTGCCATGTTCGTAGGTTTCCATGGTTACATCATCTAGCGGACTGCGCCGCCGGTTAAGCCTATATATTGGGAGATTATCGGAGATTAAAATAGGTATGTCACGATGCGTTGGGAATTGCTCATGAGGCGTCCGATGCCCTGTGTTATGATTGGGCGTTCCGATATTCCATAAAAATTGAGCACGATGGTGAATATGCATGGTGGATGAGCACCCGTTTGCAAAATACGTACGAATTCTGGCGCGTGGCCGTTCGTTTATTCGAGACTTTGATGCCGAAGAAGCGGAATCGTCTTTCGATATGGTCATGCGACGAGAGGTTTTACCGGAGCAACTCGGCGCATACTTGATGCTGCTTCGTCTTAAGGAAGAGTCTCCGACCGAAATCGCTGGCTTCGTTCGAGCCGTGCGTCGAAACCTTGATATTCCGTCCTCTCGTTTGGCGGTGGACCTTGATTGGTCGTCCTACGCCGGTAAGCGGCGCCAACTTCCGTATTTCATTCTCGCCGCCATGGCGTTGGCCAACTCTGGCGTACGGATATTTATGCATGGTGTTGACGGGCACACGCCTGGTCGCCTCTACACGCGGACAGCGTTGAAGGCGATCGGTGTCCCGGTGACCTCGTCACTTGCCGAAGCCGCTGACGCAATTCAGGTGAGCGGATTCGCCTATATCTCCCTACCGGATATCTCGACCGTGTTGCATGAGATAATGGAGTTGAAGCCTGTGTTGGGGTTGCGCTCGCCGATCCACACAATTGCCCGAATGATAAATCCGTTTGAAGCGCCAGCGTTGCTGCAGGGTGTCTTTCATCCGGGATATGAGAATATCCATTCCGGTGCAGCAATGTTGCTCGGTCAGCCTCGGTGCGGCGTTTTTCGGGGAGAAGGCGGCGAAATCGAACGTCGGCCGAACAAGGCCGCAAATCTCGTGCTGGTCGCAGATGGTGCTGTATCAGAGGAGCATTGGCCGGCTCTATTGCCGGAGCCGAGATTGGCTCGAGACGAAGAAATGCGCGTTGAGCGTTTGATCGACATCTGGCAGGACGAGGAAATTGATAGTTACGCTGATGCGGCGATCACGGGCACAATCGCACTTGCTTTGCGGGTGATGGGCCACGCTGACGATCCTAATGGCGCTCAGGTGATGGCGCGAGAGGTTTGGGAGGCGCGGGATCGCGCGATTGTAGGCGCGGCTGCGTAAGCAATTGAGCGACGACCGCCGAAAGCGGGACTTATAGCCATATTGCGCCTTTTGGAGATTGGCCCGATTACAAGCCGCTCACGGTGGTTCGGGATTGATAACGCTATAATAAAAAATGCACTGGTATGGAAAATACCTAATACACCTTCGGGCATACCTAGTTTTGCATCACCTCAAAATCCGGCAAAGTTAGAATGTAGCCTGGTAGGTAATAAAATTAGATGGTGAGGTGTGTACGGCGATGGTGGAGTTCTTCAGCAATCATTGCCCAAATGATAGTGGGCATGGTGCCAAACGGTTCTCGGTAGCAACGGCTGGCCCGAACGACGGCGGTACTCCCCCCGCTGCTGCAGATGGTTCGTCCTGCAACGAAGACGCCATGAGTAGCAAACCGTTAATCCTGATCGTCGATGACGAGCCTGATATCGTCGAAGCGGTCGAAGATCTGTTGGAACTTGAGGGGTACCGCTGCCTCACAACGACCGACCCGGTTGTCGCGGTTGATCTGATCCGTGACCGTGCGGATTTGGATTTGGTTTTGACCGATGTTCGGATGCCAGGGTTGGATGGGTTCGAGTTAGCCCGGAGTCTCAAGCAGGGACGAGCAGCGTCTCGAGATTTGGGCCTGGTCTTTATGACAGGTCATGCCGGGATGGATGAAGCGATCGAAGCTTTGCGTATCGGTGCCGATGATTTCCTGACCAAGCCATTTGCCCCCGAACGCTTGGTGCACACGATCGGACGCGCAGTCGAACTTGGTCAACTCCGGGCCAAAGATCGCGCCTTTAGCGAGCGCTTGGAGCGTGAAGTTGAGCGAAAAACCAGGGAAATCCAAGGTCTATCTGACGAACTACAGAATACAAATGAGAAACTGCTTCAGAGCAATCACAACCTGGAAGTGGCCAATAAGGTCAAAGACGAGTTTTTGCGCATGATGCATCACGAAATAAATACACCCTTAAATGCGATTATCGGATTCGCCGAGCTTCTCAAGATTTCGAGCGCTGAGCGTGACGATGCAGGGGCGGAGGATGACGTGATGGCAGCATCTGAGATTCTGGATGCCGGATGGCATCTGCACCATCACATCGACTCGATAATGAGCATGGCTGCCGCGGATCATCACGACGTTTCGCTCGTGCGCGAGCAGGTGGATTTGGCATCGCTTATCTTTGGCATCAGAGATTTATCGGTCGGAAAAGCCGCCAAAAAAATGATCTCGATCAAGACAGAGATTGCGCCTGAGTGTGGCGACCTACTGATTTACTGTGACCGCGCTAGGCTTAGCCAGGCAACTGATTGTCTGATGGACAATGCGATCAAGTATTCACCCCAAAACACGAAAATTTGCTTGTCGGCAGTCTGCTCGGATCAAGAGATTTCGATCTTGGTTCGGGATTGGGGCCCGGGGATGAACGAAGACGAGATTAAAAAAGCCTTGGTCCCATTTTCGCGAGGCGACAAAACGTTAACGTTTGGTTCCGAGGGAATCGGTATCGGACTGGCTTTGGCGCGCCTGTTTACGGAATTGCATGGCGGCCAAATGAAGATTCAGAGTAGTCCTGGAGCAGGAACTACAGTGCAACTGACCTTGCCGAGAAACAATTTAACTTAGTAATTGCATTATTTAATGTAAATAAATTCCATGTGTGAGAATTGTATATGTAAAAATTCACAAAATGTTTAAAAATGAAAGAATGAAGAATGACCGGTACGATTGGAAATTTAAAATATAACATCAGAAATAAAATTGGTTATCGATTATTAGTTTTCATTGTTATGTGTAGTTCTCTTATAACGTTGGTCTTGACGGGCGTTCAACTCTACGCGGACTATAATCGTGATGTTGATTCCATTCAGGGGCGGTTTGTTGCAATTGAGCGAGGGTATTTGAGCTCAATCCGGGAGAACTTGTGGCTTCTGGATGCTGACCGTCTTTCAATCTTACTCGATGGAATTGTGAACCTGCCGGATATGGTCCGGGCGGAAGTTCGAGACAGTGAGGGAGAACTCCTGGCGCACTCCGACCGCGGTGAGGCACGACGCGTGGTGGAAACGCGCTACGATCTCGTCTACGAGGCACGAAATCGAAACATAAATATTGGCTCGATTACTGTCGTCGCGTCGTTAGATGGCGCGGTGTCTCGGGTTATTGAACGAGCGGGCATTATCCTGCTTTCCAACGCGGTTAAGACGACGGTGGTCGCTTTTTTCATCTATTTTTTGGTTCACCAAATGGTGGCTCGGCATCTCGTCCGCGTGGCTCAATATGCCCGTGAGTTTGATATTAACGACCGACAGCCTCCGTTGGTGCTGGAGAGAGGTAATCGGCGCGAACCTGACGATGAACTCAGTGCGCTCGTTGCCGGTATCAATCAGATGCAGGAGGGATTGGCACGAGGATACGATTCCCTGCAGCGCGTTAACGATAAACTAGAGCAACGTGTGTGGGATCGAACCAAGGATATCGAGATACTGAAGGATCGCGCTGAGAATTATCTAAATATCGCGGGTACGTTTATCACCACATTGGATCGCACTGGAAAAGTAACCCTCATCAATCGAAAAGGAACGGAATTGTTGGGCCGGAAGGCGGATGAGGTGGTCGGCAAAGATTGGTTCGAAATTGCGATTCCGCAAGACGCCAGATTTTCTGAGCGCGGACTATTCGAACATCTGTTGGTCGGAAATACCGTTAATTCTTCTTCCCATATGGGTGAGATCCTCGCGCTCGATGGCCGGGTTCGGTCGATCGCCTGGTCAAACACCTTGATCCGCGATGATGATAATCAAGCAGTTGGCGTTCTGTGCGCGGGCGAGGATGTGACGGATCGTGAAGCCGCTGCACAGGCCTTGGAATACAACCAAGAACGCTTCAGAGATTTCGCCCAATCAGGTTCGGATTGGTTTTGGGAAACCGATGAAAACCACCGCTACACATATGTATCGCAAAAAGGACCATCGACGATCAGGCGCTCAATGGCCGAGGTCTTGGGAGCAAGGCGATGGGATTTTGTTGATCGAGATGTCACGGTTGGAGCGGACATTAAATGGGTAAAGCATTTCCAAGATTTGCAGAGCCGCCGGCCATTTAGGGACTTTGAATACCGGATTTGCATCCCCGGCGGAAGACGTCAGATTATGAGGGTCAACGGCGTGCCGGTGCATGATCCAGACGGGGAATTTATCGGTTACCGAGGGACGGCAAGCGACGTAACGACGGAGTGGCGCCAGCGAGAGATCATTGAGGCATTGAGCCAGAGGAGCAGCGCAATTTTGGGGGCTGCGGGAGAGGGTATTGTCGGCGTAGATAAGAATGGAAATTGCACGTTCATCAATCCAGCTGCTGCGGCGGTCATTGGGTTAAGTGTGGAGGGCGCGATTGGCAAGGACCTTCATGAAATATTTCGCCACAGGCCTATCGGAGAAGCAGAATGCGCTGGTGTTGATTGCCCGATCCAGGGGACGCTGTCAGATGGCGTCGCGCGATCCCTATCCGGTCAGGGGCTTCATGTATCAAATGGCGATCTGGTCGCTATCGATTTTACGTGCTCTGCCATGACTGAAGGCGACGAAGTGGTCGGTGGTGTCGTTGTCTTTAGGGATGTAGGCGAACAACACGCGCTTCAGGCGCAACTCATGCAGGTCTCGAAATTGGCTACGCTTGGTGAAATGGCGACAGGTGTCGCTCACGAGTTGAATCAGCCTCTGTCAGTCATCCGCCTCGAAGTTGGGAACTTGAACAGGCGCCTCAACGCCCAACCGATAAATCGTGACTTTCTGGAACGAAAACTTTCTACAATAGGCCGACACGTCGACCGAGCGGCTACGATCATTGACCATATGAAAGTTTTTGGTCGAATTGGGCACCTTGGCCTTACCCCGCTATACGCGGGTGAGGTTGCTCGGAGTTCGGTCGAACTCATCAAGAAATCACTAGAGAATTCGAATATCAAACTGAACCTAAGGGAGATGGCGCCGGGGCTGAAGTTCGAAGGCAACCAGGTTCAATTGGAGCAGGTGTTGTTGAATCTCGTTGGTAATGCGCGTGATGCAATAAAATCGACAAAGGGGCCAGAGGGCGGTTCCATTGAGATCGTTGTGGCTCAGAACTCAGATCTAGAGAACGTAACAATTTCGGTTCGCGATGATGCGGGTGGTATTCCAGAAAACATACTAAACAGAATTTTCGAACCGTTTTTTACGACCAAAGAGGCCGGCGAGGGCATAGGTCTTGGATTATCCATCAGTTACGGCATTGTCAAAGACATGGGAGGGGTGCTGTCGGCCTGCAATATTGAGGGCGGCGCGGCGTTCGTCTTGTCTCTTCCGATATTTTCTGCAGCGGAAGATACGAAATCAGCAGCATTGGAATGAGCAGCGGTCAAAATCGTCAAAGCGAAACCTTTAAAAGATGGCTGGGACATTTTCGACAATCAGAGCTGCCAAAGCCGAGTATCGGGACGCTAAATCCGGGGGCTGAGAGCATCGCCTGCAATAGGACACATTCACGACCGCCTGGAACCGCATATGCAAGACTCTGGCTCGCGGCCAGACTGAGATGATCTATGTGCCAATGGATCGATTTCACGGCCCTTAAATGGCGACCTACACGAGCCCGAATGCCGCCAGGACCACGCGCACTTCCTGCGTACACATACCAACCCGGGGAGAGCTTGGCGGTTGCCAACGAGGGTATGTCTAGTTCCAAATAACGGTTCAATCGCACGACAAGAAGATAGGCACCCCGATTGACTGGCAAGTGAGCTTCAGCGACTTCGGGCAGAGCGGCAAAGCGCGCGATTGCCTCGGGATGGTTGGCCATGACCTATGGTTCCTTCGATTGTCGATTATTGCCTAATAAAGCAGCATCTTGTGGAAAACCCGTGATTCTAATGCTTCGACACCGCCGCGAGGCTGGCTAAAATGGGGTCACTAAATTGCATGCGAATAGAGCCTTTGGTGAATTGCCGTGTCGGAACCTGCACCAACACATACTCGGACGTATAAGAGATTGGTCGAAGGCACCACAATAAATGGTGTAACTCTATTATCGACCGATTATCTCAATCATTTCAATGAGATCGTTATGATGTTGGAGTTAGCTGCTGATATGCCGGAAATGTTGGCGGATATCGGTGATTGGCGCCCGAAATCTTATCAGGAGCACTTCGAAGACAGTGTATTTTCGCATAAAGAACTCGCGGTCGCCGCATATGACCATGCGCCTAGGGAATACCGGGAGCCGTTCGACGAGACTATCGCCGATTTGAACCGATTGATCGCCGAGGCGGTTCCTCGCTTGAGTCAGGAAATTGAGATCGGGGAGCCGGAGGCGGTGAAGAGCTCGATTTTGGTAACGACACGGGTACTCCAGTCTCGGATCGAGACTGCGAGCGCAATAGTCAACGGCGCAAAACGCGAGCAGTTGGTCGGTGTGGAAAATGACGAGGCTGCGGTCATGGATCAGGCGGACATCGATGCGCTGTTCGACTGAAACTCTACGAGCGACCGCACGACTTCGAGGATTGGCTGACGGCCTGGAATCGTTCGTATGACAAATAAGACAAATACCCAGAATTTTGCGACGGCGCACGCCAAGAACAACTATACAGACGCGGTCCTCAATACGATTGTCGATGGTGTGGTCGGAATTGATGAGGCTGGATTGATCATCAGTTTTAATCGCGCGGCTACACGGATTTTTGGCTACTCGTTTGAGGATGTCGCAGGCCGCAACGTGAATGTTCTGATGCCGAAGTCCTACGCTACGGAACATGACAGCTATTTATCCAACTACAAGAAAACCGGTGACGCCAAGATTATTGGAATTGGTCGTGAAGTTACGGGGTTACGGTCTGATGGGTCTACATTTCCAATGGAGTTGGCGGTTACAGAATCCGGTACAGGAGAAGATCGGATTTTTGCGGGAATCATTCGCGATATAACTCAAAGAAAGGCTGATGAAGCTGAGATTAAAGAACGAATGAGGCGCTATCAGACCCTGTTCCGTGAAACGCCGGTGATGTTGCATTCGATCGATGAACACGGCCGCCTTATCGATGTAAATAATCAATGGCAGGAGAAACTCGGATACGAGCGAGAGGAGGTAATTGGTAAGAAGCTAATTGATTTCTATGACCCCGAATCCAGAGTTCGCGCAATCGAGGAATCCCTCCCAGATTTTTTTCGCAGCGGATCAATACACGATGTTCCAATGCGTATGGTTCGTGCCGACGGAACCTTCATAGATGTTCTTTTGTCCGCGACATCGCAGACGGATTTGAACCAGAAGTTCATAAGGTCTTATGCGGTCTTCACCGATGTGACCCAGCAATTGGCTGCCGAGCACGAATTGAAGGCCAGTCGGGAAAGATTTAGTCGGGCCCAGGAGTTTTCGCGGGTTGGAACTTGGGATTGGGACCTCAA
>Ga0233427_10004289_pt1 | contig 11965 bp, 11 predicted proteins | sample SI_118_April2016_5_FD_179885 | JGI IMG/M metagenome (GOLD analysis project Ga0233427, IMG submission 179885) | Seawater microbial communities from Saanich Inlet, British Columbia, Canada - SI_118_April2016_100_MG | ecosystem: Environmental > Aquatic > Marine > Inlet | place: Canada: British...
TTACACATTTGAAAGCAATGTAGGTGCTTATATCGACTTGAAATTATCTGCAAATTGGCATTTATGTAATACTGTTTCTTTTTCTTCAATTGGAGCAATTACTAATCTGGATCAAACATGGGAAACAGATACTATCAGGACTTACGGGAATAAAAAAGAAACTTACTTCATGGATTATATAACTTTAGATCCTACTTTTGAATATTATGTTAACGATCGGTTTACATTGAATGTCGGTCCATCTGTTTCTTATTTAATAACAAATAATGTGAAAAGAGTAGTAACTGAAGAGGGAATTGAAAGAACACAGGACTCGTATGACGGAGAAATAAAAGATATTAATGATATTGATGCAGGTTTAAATATTGGAACATCTGTTTATCTAACAGATCACCTGTATATTGAGTTAAATTTATATATTGGGATGATTGGTTTAGAAAATCAAGATGATGGATACAACAAAACCTTACAAGCCATTAGCGTTTCTTTAGGATATACTTTTAACTAATTAATGTTGATGCCCTCTGGCGTCATCCTTAGTTATTTTATGATCAATTTTTATTTCTTCTGCAAAAGGTGTCGGTGAATTTTTCATTCCATCTAAAATTGGTTGACCCGCATCCACCCAAGCAGAATACCATAAACTTCCAATTGAAAAGATGGTTTTTCTCATTCTTCTTTCTACCATACCATCTAACATTATATGATATGCGTCCGAATATCCTTCAGAACGAACATTGATAGTTTTACTACCTCTTTTTTCATAAGAATATTGTTTATCCGAATCATAACTTTCTGCTAATATTTTATCAAAATTCAGTACGCTATCTAATGCATTATGACTAGTCTCAATAGTTTCCCATGCAAAATCCAAAACTGAGTATTTGTACTGAGCCGTACCCACTAAATAATCGTAATCTTCAGAGAAAAGTTCTGGCAATCTACTTTCCCAAAATGCATGAATTCCTTTTTGCCCTGTAAGTTGTCCGTTATAATTTACGGTAGTGTGCAAAGGAACATGAGCATCTGCAATATAATGACCTAAATCTGCAGAATACTTCAAAATTTTATCTGAATCCTTATCGATAAAAGCGTATACCAATCGGTTGTAAGTTGTTTGAATGTACCATGGAACTATACCATAAGATTGTAGTGTATCTTCTGAGAATTTTTCTACAGCATCATTCCATTTTCGGGGCATTGATTCAAAAGGATTTTCTCCATAATGATCAATATCAATATAATGCCTTGGAGCCTCCTCTTTTACAGCATACCTTCTTTTATCCGGATCTACCGAATGCTCTTCAATATAGTCAATATTTTTTTTGTAGAAACCTATGAGCTCCTCTGGCAATGTAAAAACAGCATATTTGTTCACTCTTTTATGAACGAAAAATCCCCAAGGAATTGCAGAATTTACAATTAAGCAAGCTGAAAGAAAAAATAATATTAAAAGGGTTTTATTTTTCATGTCTAATAAGTTTTCCATTTTTCAAAATAGGAACAATATCAGATTCAAAAGTTGGAGACAAACAAAATCTGGTATCCGGTTCCATATTTAAATGTTTTAGTCTATTTCGGTGTGCTGAATTCTCTAAGTATGAAAACAAATCATCTTTTGCGGATTTGTATAAAGAAATGGATGCCAATGCGGAATCGCAATTGGATTGAAAATTATCAGAATTCAATAATTTATCAGATAACTTCCCTGCAAAAAGTGAATCTTCCATATTAAAATTTCCTTTCCAACCAGAACAGAAAATCAGAACATCCTCTTCTCTATTTTTAATAAAATTACACACTGCATTAAAGTTCACAAAAGAAGAAGTAATTACAATATGCTCTCTTGCCATATTAATAGCTCTTGTTCCGTTTGTAGTTGTTAACACCAAAGTTTTCCCCTTTATTTCATCATTCATATACTGAAAAGGAGAGTTCCCATAATCAAACCCTTCTAAAGCTTCTGCATTTCTTTCGGCAGCTACTATACAATTTTCTTCACCTTTATACTTTGTTGCTTCTTCTAAGGATTGAATCGCAATTACATCTTTTATCCCATACTGAAAAGCGGTAGAAATAACTGAAGTTGCTCGTAAAACATCAACCACAACTACAATCTTTTTCCCATCAGAAAAAAGTGGAAATAGTTCTGGTGAGAAACAAACATTTATATTTCTCTTATCTCTCATTTTACAAATGGAATTGAAACTACTTTAGCTTTAATTTGTTTTTTTCTTACTTGAATGTAAACTTCAGAATCTACTTTTTTAAATTCAGAATTTACATAAGCCATAGCAATAGCTTTACCCAATGTTGGCGACATAGTTCCAGAAGTTACCACACCAATTTCATTTCCATTTTCATCTACTACAGGATAATCCTTTCGGGCAATTCCTTTATCTAAAATATCCAAACCAACTAATCTTCTTTCAGTTCCGTCAGTTTTCTGTTTTAACAAATTTTCAGAGTTTATAAATTCCTTACTAAATTTTGTAATCCATCCAAGTCCCGCTTCAATTGGAGAAGTTTCTTCATTTATATCATTTCCGTAAAGACAAAAACCTTTTTCTAATCTGAGAGTATCTCTAGCAGCCAAACCAATTGGAGTTAATTCTGTAGTTGTTGAGAATAATTTTTCCCACAAAACTTGGGTATCTTCATTCTTCACATACAATTCAAAACCAATTTCCCCCGTATATCCTGTTCGGGATAAAATTACATTTTCAATTCCTGCAATCTCTCCTATTCTGAAGTTATAATACTTTATTTCTGATAAATTTACTGATGTAAGTTGCTGCAGAAGTTCCACAGATTTTGGACCTTGCACAGCAAGTAAAGAATAGTCATCTGATTTGTTTTCTAAGGTAACCCCAAATGTATTGTGAGAGTTAATCCAATCCCAATCCTTTTCCAAATTAGATGCATTTACAACAAGCATGTATTTGTTTTCTTCAATTTTATAAACCAATAAATCGTCTACAATTCCACCTTTATTATTTGGGAAACAAGAATATTGAACTTTGCCTACTGTTAATTTCGATACATCATTTGAAGTAATATATTGAAGAAAACCTTCAGAATTTTTTCCACTTATAAAAATTTCTCCCATGTGAGAAACATCAAAAACACCAACTGAATCTCTAACGGAAGCATGCTCTACCTTTACTCCTTCATATTGAACCGGCATTAAATATCCAGCAAATTCAACCATCTTCCCTCCAAGGGATTCGTGCTTATCTGATAATACTAATTTCTTCATTAATTCTTAATTTGAGAGATGCAAATATAAAACTTAATAAAATTAGTTTGATAGTTTTCGAAAAAGAAAATATTTTTTCTTTAAGATAAATTTAACAATTATATTCACAAAAATTTTCTTACTTTGCCCTAAAAGGAAAAGAGTTGAAAAAATTAGAAAGAAAATTAACACTGACCACCATAATCGCAATTAGTATTGCAGGAATGCTGGGGAGTGGCATTTTTGTATTACCTGGTATTGCAGCTGCAAAAACAGGCTCTTCAATTTGGTTAGCATACCTACTTGCTGCTATTTGCATATTACCAGCCGCCCTTTCAAAATCTGAGTTAGCATCCGCTATGCCTACTTCAGGCGGTGCTTATGTGTATATTGAGAGAGCTTTTGGACCACTACTGGGAACAATATCAGGTATAGGACTCTGGATTTCTTTATTATTAAAAAGTTCATTTGCCTTAGTTGGTTTTGGAGCTTATCTACTTGTGCTTATCAATATTCCAATTATTTATATAAAATATATATCATTAGGATTTTTAGCATTAATAATGTTACTGAATATATTTGGAGTAAAAAAAGTAGGGAAAGTACAATTGGTAATCGTTACCCTAAGTTTACTCGGATTAATTTCTTTACTTTTTATGGGAATTCCTATGGTGGACAAACAAATGTTAAGCCCTTTTATGACTGATGGAACTGGGGGACTCATCAGCACTATTGCCTTTGTTTATATCTCTTATGCTGGAGTAACAAAAATTGCCGCTATTGCTGGTGAAGTTAAAAATCCAGGTAGAAATATTCCATTAGCAATGATGATTTCTTTGCTAATTATTTCTGCTGTTTATGTTTCTATTACCTATACCTTAGTGGGTAATATTCCTTTGCAGGAATTAGGTGCAGATATTAAACCAATTCATACACTAGCATTTATCTTAGGTGGACCAAAGTTTGCCTATATTATTGCAGGTATTGGGGTTATTACTTTAATTTCTATGGCAAATTCTGGTGTATTAGCTTCTTCCAGATTTCCTTTTGCTATGGCTATTGATAAATTACTACCTAAACAAATAGGCAAGGTACATCAAAAGCATCTCACTCCAATTAATTCAATCATAATGACTTGTTTAATAATGTCATTGGTTATTTTATTTTTAGATGTAGAAAAAATAGCAAAATTAGCAAGTGCTTTTAAAGTTATGATGTTCATTTCTGTAAATTTAAGTGTTATCATTTTAAGAGAAACAGCTGTACAATGGTATGAACCAAAATACAAATCACCTCTTTATCCTTATGTACAATTATTTGGAGTTGTTAGTGGATTTATCTTACTATTTTATTTAGGAGTTATGCCAATTGTTACAATAATAGTAATCTCAATTATTGGATGTATTATCTACTACACATATGGGGTAAATGCATCACGAACAGGAGTATTAAAAAGATACGGACACATGCCCGCTTTATATTTATTATTTGGAAAGAAAAGAAACTACACGCACTTAAAAGAGTTGGAAGACAAAGAAAGAGAGGAACTACTCCATATAAATATAGATAAAGACGCAGAAGTTATTGTTCCCTTATTAGGAAATGAGGTTTCCCCTGAAACTTTAATAGAAATAGGAGCTTCACTAAACTCCAAATCAAAAATACAAACCCTAAATATTATTGAAGTGCCAGACCAGACTTCATTAGATGCTTTTAGAGAGAAAAAACCTAAAACAAAATCATTGGAGCGTATGGTTAAGACATTGAGTAGTCGTATTAAACTGGATATTAATTTTGAATCTATTGCTACCCACAAGCTTTCTAGTACTATGCAGGCTTTAAGCGAATTAACAAATATTGAGTGGTTGATATTGAGTTGGAATGGCAGAGCTTATAATGGTATCTTTTTTAACAACCCAATTGGTTGGATTGTAAGTCATATCAATTCAAATTTCGCTCTGTTTAAATGTAATGGTGTTACACGTTTTGAAAAAATATTATTATCAATTCGACATAATAGTAAAGATGCTGATAAGCTAATAGAAACTACAAACTCATTGTGCAAATATTACAATGCAGAGTTCACTTTACTACATGTAGTAGAAGAAAATATTGAAACAAAAAAATTAGAAATTATCAGAAACAGTGCCCAGCAAAAACTAAAAAATACTAGAGGTAATTTACTTTTAATTTCATCAGAGAATCCAATAGAAACTGTTTCGGAAATGACAGCAGAACACGATTTACTAATATTAGGTACTCCAAAAAAAGATACTTGGGTATCTGTACTATTTGGTACAGGTAAGGATAAGTTTGCAATTAATTCTACATGTTCGGTACTAAGGATTACGATTAAAGATTAGTAATTTCCTTTTATCTATCACACTTAAATTAGGTTTGAGTCCATCTTCAATAAACTTCCAAAAAACATTATTAGTAAGTTATCTATTTTTTACTACATTTGTAAATATAATAATTTAATAAATAAAAGATGTCAGAAAATAGAGATGAAATTTATTCAAAATCATTAAGAGCGGGAAGAAGAACTTACTTTTTTGATGTAAGATCGACTAGAGCGGATGATTATTACTTAACAATTACCGAAAGTAAAAGAGAATTTAATGAGGACGGAACTCCTTATTACAAAAAACATAAAATATACCTTTACAAAGAGGATTTTCAAAACTTTAAGGATCATTTAACAGAAATGACCGACTATATAATCAAAGAAAGAGGGGAAGATATAATCTCTCTACATAAAGAGGAAAAAACTGAAACTGAAGTTAGTTCTGAAACAGCAACTGAAACCACAGAAACGAAAGCAAATTCAGAATCAACAATAGAAACAGAAGAAATTCCTGAAGTAAAAGAAGAACCTACAACCAACTTTACGGAAATAAACTTTGATGACTTAGGAAAAGACGAAAGCGAAAAAGACGAATAATATTCAATAAATATCTAACTTTATAGGAGATTTTCCGTACATTTGGAGTATGAAAAAAAAAATACTTCTTTTGTTCTTTTTACCATTTATCTCACTATCTCAGGACACTTATATTCCGGGTGATGCTTTTGAACTTGCACTTATTAATTTAGGATTTGACTTTATTTTAAACGACTCAATACCAACCGCAAACATTGATACGATTAGTTATCTGGATATTACTGGACAAGGAATTGTCGATTTAACAGGTTTAAAGGATTTTGTAAATCTGAAGTCATTCTTTTGTAGTTCCAATCAAATTGTTACTATGGATTTAAGTAATAACCCACTATTGTTTGAAGTTTCTTGTGGAAACAATCAGCTTACTTCCTTAAATATGAAAAATGGAAATAACCAAGGATTATGGTATTTTCAATCAACAGATAACCCAAACCTTATGTGTATTGATGTAGATGATTTTAGTTGGGCGGACTACAATTGGTCCACTGACAGTTGGACATCTTTTAGCACAAATTGCGGTTCAACCTCCATCAGTCAAATAGAAAAGGATAATAAAAGGATTATTAAAATAACAGATGTTTTAGGAAGAGAAACAAGCCTTAAAAAGAATGTTATTCTTTTATTAATGTATGATGATGGAACAATAGAAAAGAAGATTTTTTATTAAAAACTTTCTGTTTTTTGTTAATAAATGACTTCTCTCAGAAAAAATTCTAAAAATTATTAGCTGTATTTTTGATTCATTCAATTAAACATTAAATAATGGGAAAAATAATAGCAATTGCAAACCAAAAAGGAGGTGTTGGTAAAACCACCACTGCCATGAATTTATCTGCAGGATTAGGTGCTTTGGAAAAGAAGGTTCTACTAGTCGATACTGACCCACAAGCCAACTCTACTTCAGGGGTAGGATTCGATCCAAGGGAAATAGAAAATGGGATTTACGAATGTATTTCTGGGACAGCAAAAGCAAAAGATATAATACTAAAAACAAAAAGTCCGAACCTTTATTTATTACCTGCTCATATCGATTTGGTAGGTGCTGAATTGGAACTAGTAAATGAAAAAGATAGAGAACAAATGATGAAAAATGTTCTTTCAGAAATTAAAGATGATTTTGATTATATAATTATTGACTGCGCACCATCTCTTGGATTGTTAACTCTAAATTCCCTTACTGCGGCCGATTCTTTAATCATCCCAATTCAGTGTGAATATTTTGCATTGGAAGGATTGGGTAAATTATTAAATACTGTTAAAATTGTGCAAAGAAAATTAAACCCACAATTAACAATTGAAGGGTTATTACTTACAATGTACGATACCAGATTACGATTATCCAACCAAGTAGTTGAGGAGGTAAAAACTCACTTTCAGGATTTAGTTTTCAAAACCATAATACACAGAAATGTAACTTTAGGAGAATCTCCATCTTATGGAGAAACAATTATTATACATGACGCTACAAGTAAAGGAGCAATCAACTATTTGAACTTGGCATCAGAAATATTAGAAAACGAAAGTAAAAAAATAGAAGAAGAAAAATTAGTGAGCAATGAATAATAAAAAGAGTGTTTTAGGGAGAGGACTTGCTTCTATTTTAAGAAATCCGGAAACGGATATTACCACAAAAAAAGAAACTGAAAATAATGTTGTAGGGAATGTAAGTACAATTAAAATTGAAAACATTTCTACTAATCCTTTTCAGCCAAGAACCGATTTTGACGACACTCAACTTGAAGAACTTGCAAAATCGATAAAGCAATTGGGTATTATTCAGCCCATTACAGTTCGTAAATTAGGATTTAACAAATACCAATTAATTTCTGGGGAAAGAAGATTGAAAGCTTCAAAAATAGTAGAATTAACTGAAATCCCTGCTTTTATCCGAATTGCAAACGACCAACAGATGCTTGAAATGGCCTTGGTGGAAAACATACAAAGAAGCAATTTAAACCCAATTGAAGTTGCTCTTTCGTACCAAAGGTTAATTGAAGAATGTAAACTTACTCAAGAAAAATGTTCGGAAAGAGTAGGAAAAAAAAGGAGTACAATAGCCAATTTTTTACGATTGTTAAAACTTCCAGATGAGATACAGTCATCATTACAGAAAAGTGAAATCAGTATGGGACATGCCAGAGCGCTTATAAATATAAAAGATAAGGAAACACAATTAAATATTTTTCATGATGCTGTTGCAAACGGATTTTCAGTAAGAGAGGTAGAACAAATTGTAAAAACTTTTGGAGAAACTTTCTACAACAGAAAATCCAAAACCAAAGCAATAATACAAAACACTTTACCGTTTTCTCACCAACAAATAATTCATAGTTTAAGCAAATCCTTAGATAAGGAAGTGGAAGTTAAAAGAAACAAAACAGGAAAAGGCAACTTAATTATTCCTTTTAATTCTGATGAAGATTTCACAAAACTTATGGGAAAACTAAATAAATAATTTGAAGCATTCTCTGCATATTTTTCTTTTCTTTTTTTTAATATCCTCTAATGGGATTGCTCAGAAAATTGAAAAAACTAAATCTCCAAAAAAGGCAGCTATTTTATCGGCAATAATACCTGGAGCAGGACAAATATACACAAAAAGATACTGGAAAATCCCTATTATTTATGGAGGACTAATAACTTCAGCATACTATATTAATGATAACAATGAAAAATATAAAATGTATAAAGATGCAGCTCTTGTGAGCATTGACAATAACAATTCAAATCAAATAGTAAATGGTACAACTTATTCATATTCCGATCTGAAAACACTAAAAGATCATTACCTCAGAAATAGGGAGCTCTCCTACTTTAGTTTAGTTGGGGTTTACATCCTAAACATTGTAGATGCATCTGTTAATGCGCATCTTTTTAGCTTTGATGTTTCGGATGATATTTCATTGGATATTAGGCCAACTTCAACTTTTACTTCTGCAGGACTCTCGTTAACTGTAAATTTTTAAATTTGCACAAATGAAAATTGCATTATTAGGATACGGGAAAATGGGACAAAGAATTGACGCTTTGGCCACAGAAATGGGGCATGAAATTGTTTTAAAATCAACTAAAGAAAACCCAACAGAAAATTGTGATCTATCTTTGGCTGATGTCGCTATTGATTTCAGTACGCCTGACTCTGCTTTCAATAATATTTCTCATGCAATAAAAAGTGGGATTCCTGTAATAAGCGGAACAACTGCATGGTTACATAATATTGAAAAAATTCATCAGTTATGTAAAAATGAAAATGGAACTTTTTTATATGCATCAAATTTCAGCTTGGGAATGAATATCTTTTTTGAATTGAATAAAAAGTTATCTCAGTTAATGAAAGGAAGAGAATACACAACTTCAATATATGAAATTCACCATAAAGAAAAATTAGATTCACCTAGTGGGACTGCTATTACTTTGGAAAATGAGATGAGAAATATTTTGGAAGAAAAAACAGAAATAACAGCCGACAGAATTGATGGAGTTGCTGGCACACATATTATAAAATACTCATCCGGAACAGATGAAATAGAAATAAAACACATTGCCAAAAACAGAGATGGATTTGCAATAGGATCAATTTTGGCAGCTGAGTGGATAATTGATAAAAAAGGGATTTTTACCCTAAAAGACATGTTAAATATATAAGGAATGAAAGAGATTATTGAGGATTTAAAACAGTTACACAAAATTGATGAGTGGAAATTAAAAAAGAAACTGACTTACTTTTCTTCATTTGTAATTTTATGGACAGTATTTGTTTACCTAATTGGAGGAGAATGGTTGTATTTTATTCCTTTTATTATTGGGGATGTTATCTTCTGGAAAACATTTAATTATACCTTCTGGAAAAAAAGAAAAAAGGAAGAAAGAAAACCAAAAAGTAGTTTCAGAAGTTGGGCAGATGCAATCCTCTTTGCAGTAATTGCTGCTACCCTACTCCGTACATTTTTTATTGAAGCATACACAATTCCAACACCATCAATGGAAAAATCGTTAATGGTTGGAGATTATCTTTTTGTGAGTAAATTAAGTTACGGACCTAGAGTACCAATGACTCCACTTGCCTTTCCACTTGTACACCACACCTTACCTTTAGTGGGAGGAAAATCCTACTCAGAATGGTTAAGCTTACCATATTACAGAATGGCAGGACTCTCAAAGGTAGAAAGAAACGATTGTGTTGTTTTCAATTGGCCAGCAGAAAGATTATTTCCAATAGAAGATAGAAATGGGAATATTATAAATGTTTTTGATTCTAGAAAAAAATCTATAGATTGGATAAGTACTCAACCTAACAAAAATCAATATAAAATAATTGAAGGAGAATTTTCTAGACCAATTGACAAAAAAGAAAATTATATAAAAAGATGTGTTGCACTTCCTGGAGATGAGATAAAAATTGAAAATGGAGAGCTTTCTATAAATGGCATTGAGGAAGTAAGCTACAATTGGATGAAAAAACAAAGAAGGTATTTTGTAAAAATAAAACCAAAAGTAATTAGTAATTATTTTAAAAGTTGGCAAGAATTTTCAGATTATTGTTATGAGGAATACGATATTATTCCAATTAATAAGTCAACTGACTTTATAGTAACTTCCGAGTGGAAAATACAGATAACTGCTACCCAGTTTGCTATTTCCGAATTAAACAAAAAAGAATATATTGAAAGTATATGGTACGCTGGAAGTACAGGAGGTATTTTTGACAACCCTCAATTAAATCCAGATTACTTTTTGGTTCACAATCCGTATGGATGGAATGAAGAAAATTACGGTCCACTTACTATTCCTAAACAAGGTACCACTGTCACTCTTACTTCCGAAAATCTTGCACTTTACAAACAAGTAATCAGTCGGTATGAGGGGGTAGAAATGGAGGATCCTGAAAAATTTCAGAATATAAAAACAGAAATTGACGCAAACGGATCTGCTAGTTACACCTTTAAACAAAATTATTATTGGCTTATGGGTGACAACAGACAAAACTCTGCCGACAGTAGATTTTGGGGATTTGTACCAGAAAATCATATAGTTGGTAAATCACTCTTTATATGGATGAGTTACGATAAATATGGAAAGGGAATCAGATGGGAAAGATTTAGAGGAGTACAAATTGTAGTAGGTATTATATTATTATTATTTTTATTATCATACGGATACAAATTAAGCAAGATGGACAGAAATGAATGGTGGAAGAGATTAAAAAGTGATTTAATATATCTTTCGTTAATTTCTTTTAGTATTAAGATTTTACAATGGCTATTTTTCTAAAATTATTAATTAAATTCTATCACTAATAATAAAACTTATCAAAAATCTTAATAATTTGTTGTGAAAGTATTACTTCCTATCTCTTATTTAGGGCCAATTAGTTATTTTGCCTTTATTCTGCAAGCGGAGGAAGTTCATATCGAATCGAAAGAACATTTTGTAAAACAATCCCTCAGGAACAGATGTAGCATTTATGGAGCAAATGGTAGTCAAACTCTAACAATTCCGAAAGAACGAAAATCTTCTGATAAAACCCTCATTACCGACATTAACATTTCTAATAAGGAAAACTGGCAAAAGTCGCATTGGCAATCTATTGTTTCGGCTTACAACTCCTCTCCTTTTTTCGAATATTATAAAGATGAACTGCAACCTTTTTACACTACAGATCAAAGTAATCTATTTGATTTAAACTTACAATTAACCCACAAAATATTGCAATTTCTTCAAGAAGAAAAAGAATTAAATATAACAGAAGAATACCAACATAATTTTGATGGAACAGATTTGCG
>Ga0233427_10004302_pt1 | contig 11944 bp, 9 predicted proteins | sample SI_118_April2016_5_FD_179885 | JGI IMG/M metagenome (GOLD analysis project Ga0233427, IMG submission 179885) | Seawater microbial communities from Saanich Inlet, British Columbia, Canada - SI_118_April2016_100_MG | ecosystem: Environmental > Aquatic > Marine > Inlet | place: Canada: British...
GAAGACTTAGAAAAATCGTCTAAGCAATATCTGAACGCATATCCTTATGGCAGATTATTAGAAACTCATCTTTGGGAAATGAAACTCACCTTTATAAAAATGACACATAACAAATTAGGTTTTGGAAAAAAACTTATTTGGGAGAAAAAAGTTAATTAATGATGGAGATTCTACTATTGTGAATATACCCTTGATTACCATTAAATTCAATTAACCACCAATCTCCTTCATTATTTTGAATGATAAATTCTTCATCTTCATAGATTTGAAATAATATTTCAGATTTACTAGATTTTCCTTCCCTAACATTAGTATAACCATCGGGGTCATTAATATTTCCATATTTTATTTCATCTCTGTTTGTCGGATTGATATTTTCTTCAATCTCAGTAATTACAGTTTCTTCAGCAGGAATTTCTTCTCCTGTGAACAAAATTTTATTTGATCCATCAGTTGTTTTTTCTTCTGTCCATAGAGGTGGTCCATTGTCTTTAATCAATACACCATTAGAATATTCATTTTCATAGTCTACTATTTCTTCAGTAATTGCCTCCCCATCATCATCTTCTAGAAGATAATTTTTATATGTGCCATGTTTGTCACCATTAACATACATATATTCCTCTATTTTCATCCTATCGTCTGGCCATTCATTTGTCCATTTAATGTCCAGACCATGTTGTAATCCATCTTTATAATGAGTTTCATATTTCAGATTTCCACTGTTCCATGGGCTGAATGCGACTCCAGTAAACAGCTCTCCGTTATAAAATTTAGCCCTTCTATAATCGAGATAACCTATAATTTCACCATTACTAATTTGTGGAGTTGATATTCCATCACCCCTAATTGTTTTCTCTCTTAATTCAGTATATAATACTTCTTTTTCTCCACAATTACTTAAAGTAAAAATAGCGCCAATAACTAATAAATAAAATATTTTCTTTTTCATAATAAATAATTTTTAATTAATATTCTCAAATATAATAAGAATCTTTATCTATCCTTATATTTCTCAAAAAGTTCTTTTTGGTGGTTATTTAAATCCACAGCATTTCCTTTTATAAAAGCTTGTTCTACATTATTTGTTCTCATGTCCAGAGCGTCTCCGCTACTAATAAAGAAAGTTGCATTTTTCCCTATCTCAATACTTCCAGTAGTTTTTTCTATTCCTAAAATAATGGCCGTATTTAAACTTATAGAAGCAATTGCCTTTTCCATATCCAATCCGTAAGCCACAGCAGTACCAGCGGTAAATGGGAGGTTTCTTGTTCCCATTGCCTCCATATCTCCATTGTATCCCAAACAAAATAGTATTCCGTTTTTTTGTAATTCGGCAGGTAATGTGAAAAATTGATAGATAGCCGCATCTTCATTGGTAGGTAAAGAATGGACTCTCTCTAAAATAATAGGTACCTTAAACTCTTGTAAAACAGGGATAGCGTTTAAAGCATCTTTTCCTCCAACTATTACTACATACTTAATTCCTAATTTCTTAAAAAACCGAATAGACTCCCTAATGTCTTTAGCATAATCTGCATGGATATACAAATTTTTAGTTCCATTAAATAATCCTTTAGTTGCCTCTAATTCCAAGTCTATTTTCGAGTTTTTTTCAAAATATGCTTTTGCTATTTCAAAATAGTTCTTAATTTTCTTTACCCCTTTTTCATAATTTAAATTGATTCCAGAATAATGGTAATAGCGTGGCCAGTTTAAATGTATTCCATCATCTGTTTTTAAAGTAGCGTCTTCCCAATTCCATCCATCCAAATACATAACAGATGAAGATCCTGAAATAACACCACCTCTGGGGGTTGCTTGTGTAATTAGTACTCCATTAGTCCGAACCGTTTTTAGTATTTTAGAATCGGTATTGTATGCAATTTGGCTTCTCACATTTGGGTTAAATTCCCCAACTTCATTGTAATCTTTTGTAGCTCTTACGGCATCAATTTCAGTAATTCCTAAGGTAGTGTTTGGAGAGATAAAAGCAGGGTAAATATGTTTTCCATAAATACGAATAATGGTATCGAAAGCAGAAGGATCAATGCGGATTCGGCTGGCATCTGCTACCAAATCAAACTTTCCGTCTTTTACACTAATCACAGAATTTTCAATTTTCTCTCCATTTCCTAAATGGGCAATTCCACCCATAAAAAGGGTGGTTTTTTGGGCGGAAATATTCAGTACAAATATACATTGTACTAGTGTGTAAAATATTTTTTTATTCATAATCTTCAATTGTATCGCAATGGTAATGTGGTTCTTCTGTCTGTTCCACTTTTTGTGTTTCTTCTTCAGAATCTCCATTTACCATTTTAGTTATAATTCTCATTTTTTCTTTCAAATCCCTTTTCATTAACTCCCTATTTTTTGTGATATCAAAAAGCAATTGTCCATCTATATAAGTTTGTTCTACTTTACTATAAACCGAAAGTGGATTCCCAGTCCAAATAACAATGTCGGCATCTTTTCCTATTTTAATACTTCCCATTCTGTTATCCAAATGAAGTAATATAGCCGGATTAAGTGTAACCATTTTCCAAGCGTCTTCCTCTGATGTGCCTCCATACTTTACAGCTTTTGCTGCTTCTTGGTTTAACCTTCTTCCCATTTCTGCATCATCCGAATTAATAGCCGTTACCACTCCTTTATTATTTAGGATAGTAGCATTATAAGGTATGGCGTCATTTACTTCAAATTTATAAGCCCACCAATCCGAAAAAGTAGAAGCTCCTGCCCCATGTTTTTTTAACTTATTAGCTACTTTATATCCTTCCAAAATATGAGTAAATGTATTAATTGTAAAACCCATAGAATCGGCTACATGCATTAACATATTTATTTCAGATTGAATATAAGAATGACAAGTGATGAATCGTTCCGAATTTAAAATTTCTACTAACGCATTTAATTCCAAATCTTCTCTTGGAGGAGTTGTTTTTCTCTTTTTAGAAAGCGGAAGTTCGTTGTATTTATTCCAAGATTCTTGGTATTCTTTTGCTCCGTAAAAGGCATCATAAAAAACTTGTTCTACTCCCATTCTAGTTTGTGGAAATCGAATGGTATTGAAATTCCCCCAATTGGATTGTTTTACATTTTCCCCTAAAGCAAATTTTATAAATCCGTCTGCACCTTCAATTTTCATTTGTTCTGCCGAACTTCCCCATCTTAGTTTTATAAGTGCCGATTGTCCGCCAATTGGATTAGCCGAACCATGTAAAAGTTGAGATGCAGTAACTCCACCAGAAAGTTGCCTGTAAATATTATGATCATTCGGATTTATAACATCTCCAATTTTTACTTCTGCCGTTACCGCTTGACTTCCTTCATTTACTCCATGACTAATTGCAATATGTGAGTGTTCGTCAATAATTCCGCAAGTAATGTGTTTGTCAGTTGCATCAATAAACTGAACTTTAATTTTAGTTTTTGGCCAAAGTTCTTCTTTTTTCAGATTTGTACCAATTGCAATTATTTTTCCATCCTGAATTGCGACATCTGTATTTAATAAAATCCCTTCCTCTTCATTTGTCCAAACCGTTGCATTTGTAAAAATAGTAGGAATAGAAATAATGTTGTAACTATTTCCGTATGCTTTGTTGGGAGTCCAAATAGGAGGAATAATTGTATCGTATTTCAGAGTGAAATCCTTTTTATTTTTTAGGAATAAAGAATCTCTTTCCATAGTAAAGTCAATATTTTCCCCTTCCAAATTTTGATATCTTCCTTTAAATATTCCATCTACAAAATCGGCTATTCCTCTAACAGAAATATCTTTTGTATGGAAAATAATATTACTTCCATTTTGTTCTATTTCATAAGTAACTGAAGTAGTGTCGGAAGTGATTTCTTCCATTTTTAGTTTGCTAAGCTTACCAGTAATTGAGATATTTTTTTCTTCTGTTTCAGAGTTGAAAGTATAGTTTCCTCTAATATCAATTTCTAATTTTTGCTTTACTATATTTTGTATTCCATTTGTCCAATTCTCGTAAATTTCTCCGTCTTCAAATATATCTGAACTACAAATAATAAAATTTGCTTTTTTTCCTTTTTCTAAACTTCCCAATCTTTCTTCTTCTCCAATTAAAGTAGACGGAACTATAGTCAGCGCATCTAATGCGTCATACTTACTAAGTCCTTTTTCAATAGTAATTCTGAGGTTTTTTATAAAGTCTTTTGGTTTTTTTAGTTCCGACATTGTAAAACAAAAATCAATATTATTCTCCGATAAAATTCGGGCATTAAAAGGAGCTGTTTCCCAGTGTTTTAATTTTGATAAAGTTAAAATATCACTTTCTTCCGGATTGTTTATTTCGTATTTTACAGGAAAATTAAGAGGTAAAATAATTGGAAATTCATAACTTTTTATTTCTTCAATTCTTTGATATTCCATGCCATTTCCTTTTACAATAAAGTCAATTTCAAATTCATCCGAAATTTTATATATTCGGTTGTAATCCGTCAGTAAATTAGTCTGAAAAATATGAGGTAATTCTAATTGATTATTAAAAGCATTAAAAGAAAGGTTGGTTGTTTTTCCAGAATTTTGGTGCCAATAAGAATCCAAAAATAATTGTTTTAAAAGAGCAATACTTCCCATAAGAGATGTAGGGTATTTTTGCCTAGAAACACCTTTTCGGAACGAAAAACAAGAAGCTATTTCTGCAGAGAGAATACTTTTTTGCTCCATCTCATTTGATAAGGAAACTAAGCACGCTGTTCCTCTTGCAATTCCATTTTGTTGGTGTGTAAGTACTACTCCAAATCCGGAATTTATATAATTTGTAGCTTCTTTATTATTGTACTGAAATCTGTCTGCTGCATCAATTTCTGGATGGATTGCTTCATTCCAATGATAAGCTCCTTCTTTATTACTTTCGTATTGCGGGCGGTAACTATATTCTCCTTTTTTAGGAGTTGCTAATCCGTAATTAGAGTATAAATCGATAAAAGAAGGGTAAATATAATCTCCTTTTAAATCGATAATAATTGAACCTTCTGGAATTACTAATACACTATCTGCAGCAAGGATTTTATCTCCCTGAATAAGTAGAGTTCCATTTGGAATTTCCTTTCCTGAAGAGATAATTAAGTGAGCATTTGTAAATGCATAAATAGGTAAAAAAGTAGATTTTACTCCATTATTTGGGAAACTCTCTTGGGAGAATAAAGGAAGAGATATTAGTAGCGTTAAAACTGTTTTTATAAACTTCATAATGTAAATATTAAAGACCGCAATTTAGCAATTTTTAATAACATAAAATTTATTTATTTGCATTAAGATTTAAATTGATAAATAATAGATTATTTAGTACCTTTGTATAACAAAATTTTAAACTAAATATTATGAAAACAGGAATGTTGCATTTACATCATTATTTACCCTACATATTTTTACTAGTATTATTAATTTCAATTGTAAGAGCGTACTTAGGGAAAATAGCAAACCCTAAAAAAGACAAATTACTTTTGCTAACTTTAATCTTGGCTCATATTCAACTTTTGGTAGGTTTTTATTTATTATTTCCATTTCCTGAAGTAGAAATGTCTGTTATTATGAAAGATTCTATATTACGTTTTAAATTTATTGAGCATCCTTCTATAATGGTATTAGCGGTTGCCTTAATTACTATAGCAAAAATAAAATCTAAAAAAATGGTGGATGTTGTAAAAGCAAACAAAACTATATTTAGTTATTTTACAGTTGCATTGGTGTTAATTGCAATGAGATTTCCTTGGGATAAAATATTTTAATGGGAGAGAAAGCAGTTTTAATAGGTTTAATAACCCCAGATTTAACAACAGAACTTGTTGAAGAATATTTGTTGGAGCTAGATTTTTTGGCTCGAACAGCAGGAGCAAAAACTGTGAAACAATTCACACAAAAACTTCCTCATCCGGATAATAAAACTTTTTTAGGAAAAGGGAAAACAGAAGAAGTACGTGAGTTTGTCGAAGAAAATGAAATAGATATTGTTATTTTTGATGACGAACTTTCTCCTTCTCAACTCCGAAATATAGAAGAGATTTACTGCTGTAAAATTTTAGATAGAAATAATCTCATCCTAGATATTTTTGCTTCCAGAGCGCAAACTGCAAAAGCTCGTACTCAAGTAGAGCTTGCGCAATATCAATACCTTTTGCCGCGACTTACCAGAATGTGGACTCACCTTGAAAGACAGAAAGGGGGAATTGGAATGAGAGGTCCTGGAGAAACTCAAATTGAAACCGACAGAAGAATAATTAAAGATAAAATTGCTCTCTTGAAAAAGAAGATGGTAAAGATTGATAGACAAGGACAAACCCAAAGACAGAGAAGAGAACATTTGATAAGGGTAGCTTTGATTGGCTATACCAATGCTGGAAAATCTACTTTGATGAACAGCCTTAGTAAATCTGATATATTTGCAGAAAATAAACTTTTTGCTACTTTAGATACTACAGTAAGAAAGGTAGTATTTCAGAATTTACCTTTTTTACTTGCCGATACGGTTGGCTTCATCCGTAAACTTCCTCATCAATTGGTAGAATCCTTTAAATCTACTTTAGATGAGGTGAGAGAATCAGATTTATTGTTACATGTTGTTGACATATCGAATGATGCTTTTGAGGACCAAATAGAGGTAGTAGAAAAAACCATTGCAGAGATTGGAGCTTCTGATATTCCTTCCTTAATTGTGTTTAATAAAATAGATCGTTATACTTTTATTCCGAAAGAGGAAGATGATTTAACCCCCATTACAAAAGAGAATATTTCGTTAGAAGATTTGGAAAAAACTTGGATGGCAAAATCGAATCAGGATGCTATTTTTATTTCGGCTTTAAATAAAACTCATTTTGCAGAGTTAAGAGAATTACTTTATCAAAGGATTAAAGAACTTCATATAAAGCGATATCCTTATAATAACTTTCTGTACTAGGAAATATTCTGTAAATTGATAAGGGTTTTGTAATGTCCTCCTTTTTCAACTAGCTCAGAATGATTTCCTCTTTCAACAATTTTACCTTCTGATAAAACAATAATTTCATCAGCATCTTTTATGGTAGAAAGTCGGTGAGCAATTACCAATGTTGTTCTTTCTTTCATTAGATTGGAGAGTGCGTTTTGTACCAATTTCTCAGATTGCGTATCTAAGGATGAGGTGGCTTCATCTAATATTAAAAAATCTGGATTTTTCAATATTGATCGGGCAATGCTGATTCTTTGTTTTTGTCCTCCAGAAAGTTTGTCTCCTTTTTCACCGATATTAGTATCATATCCGTTTCCGCATTCTAAAATAAATTCTTCTGCATTTGCAATTTTAGCGGCCTGTAAAACTTCCTGTTTAGTTGCTTTCTGATTTCCTACCAATATATTGTTGTAAATAGTATCGTTAAATAAAATAGATTCTTGAGAAACGACTCCCATTAAATGACGCAAATTAGATAGTTTTATATCTTTTATATTATGATTATCAATACAAATTTCCCCTTCTTTTATATCGTAAAAACGAGCACATAAATCAGCAATAGTAGATTTCCCACTTCCTGATTTCCCAACAATTGCAACTGTTTTCCCTTTCGGGATAGTAAAGTTTAGATTATTTAAAACAGGGACATTTTCGTACTGAAAACTTACATTTTTTATACTTACCTTTTCTTTAATTTCATGAATAGAGATAGGGTTTGCAGATTCTGTAATATTGTTTTCGGTATCCATAAGTTCGTACACTCTGGCAGCTGCAGCTGATCCTTTTTGCAAGTGATAATAAGCGCTGGTAAACGATTTTGCAGGAGGAATAATTTGAGAGAAAATTAAAATATAACCAATAAATTCTTCTGGGCTTAAAAGAGATTCTCCACCTAAAACAAGTTTTCCTCCAAACCACATTACCACAACCATTATTATGGTGCTCAAAAATTCACTCATTGGGGAGGACATATCTTTTTTTCGGAGCAAAGAAGTCATTAGAGATTGGTATTTTCTACTTTCCTTATCGAACTTATTGTGCACATTTTCTTCTGCATTAAATAGTTTTATTACTTTCAATCCACCAATGTTTTCATCTAATACCGACAAAATATCTCCCATTTTTTCTTGACTTTTTTCAGAAGATTTTTTCAGACTCTTACCAACTTTTGCAATAATAAAACCAGTAATAGGAAATAATATTATTACAAAAAGAGTCAGTTGAGGACTGATAAAAACGAGAGTAATTAAATAGATAATAATCTGAAGTGGATCACGAAAAATCATTTCCAAAGAACTCATTATGGACCATTCAATTTCTACCAAATCAGTTGTCATTCTGGAGGTAATATCTCCTCTTCTTTTTTCTGTAAAAAATCCAATAGGAAGGGAAATAACTTTTTTGTGTAAACTACTTCTTAAATCGTGTACTACTCCATTTCGGATTGGTGTAAGAAAATATAAGGAAAGATAACGAAACAGATTTCTGAAGAAAAAAGTAATTAGGATAAGCCCGCAAATAAATAATAGGGCATCTACTTTTGTACCAGATTCAATAATGGAATTAATTTTATAATAAAAGTGGTCTTTTAAAGAGTCGGCACTAAAAGAAAAATCTGCTGGTTTAATATTTTCTACTTCAATTGTTCCGAAAAGTAATCCTAAAAATGGAATAACCATTGTAAGAGAAACCAAGGAAAATAAAACGGTTAATATATTAAATACTACATTTAAGATGGCGTAAATATAGTAAGGCTTTACATATCTTAATATTCTATAAAAATCTTTCATTCCGGCAAATGTAAGGATAAGAAAATAGAAAAGCTATCTTTGCAGTATGGAAACTAAAAGACAAAAAAAAGTATCAAAATTAATTCAGAAAGAATTATCTGTTATTTTTCAGAAAGAAACACATCAATTTTTAGGAAACATACTTGTTACTGTAACGGGAGTTAGGATTTCCCCAGACTTGTCGGTTGCAAAGGCCTATTTAAGTATCTTTCCGGTAGAAAAACCAAAAGATGCTTTAGCAATTTTGAACGAAAATAAAAAAATGTTTCGGACTTTATTAGGAAATAGTTGTCGTCATCAGCTCCGTATTGTTCCAGAATTAATTTTCTATTTAGACGATTCTGCAGAATATGCAGAGGAAATAGACAGATTATTGAACCAATAGTTTACCAAATGAATTTCCCATTTTTTATAGCGAAACGATATTTATTTACTTCCAAAAGTAAAAATGTTGTAAATATTATTTCCTATATCTCTCTGTTTGGAGTATCTGTTGGTACGGCCGCTCTTGTTATTGTGATGTCAGTTTTTAATGGATTTGAAAAGATTGTTTTGGATATGTACAACTCTTTCGATCCTCATTTAAAAATTACTTCTGTTGTGGGAAAAACATTTAATCCTGAAGATGTAAAATCTATTTTATTTGAGCAAAAAGATATAAAGTTATATGCTGAAGTATTAGAAGAAAAAGTGCTGATTCAGAATAATGGAAATGAAATTATTGCTACAATAAAGGGAGTAGATGATAATTTTAATGAGCTTGTTAATTTTAGTAAATTGGTTGTTTTTGGAGATTCTGTTTTTGAGAATTTCAATGGAAATGCGGTAATAGTAGGAAATGGAATTGCTTATAATTTATCCATTAATGTGAATAATATATTTGAGCAAATAAATATTACTGCCCCCAACAGAACTTCAAAATACATTAAGGATAAATCGGATTTGGTAAAAACTGCTTTTCTGCCAATTGGAGTTTTTTCTGTGCAAGCAGAATACGATAATGAGTATATTATTTGTCCGTTAAAAAATTTACAAAATATTTTAGAAAGAGAAAATGAGGTTTCGGCAATAGAGGTAAATCTTTTAAATTCTGAAAATATGGAAGATGTGAAGTCAGAAACACAAAAACAGATTGGAGATAATTACATTGTAAAAACTAGATTAGAACAACATGAGTTTTTGTATAAATTATTGAATTCTGAAAAACTGGCAGTATTCCTAATTTTGGTTTTCATTCTGATTATTGCAAGTTTTAATATTATTAGCTCCTTAAGTATGATGATGATTGACAAACAAAAGGATATTAAAACTTTTTGGAATTTGGGAAGTTCCGAAAAACAGATTAGAAATATATTTTTTACAAAAGGAATTCTGGGAGTTTTAGTAGGGAGTGCTATTGGGTTGTTTATAGGGGTTGGTTTTTCCTTACTTCAACAACATTTCGGATTTATTGCAATGGAAGGGAATTTTGTTGTAAACGCTTATCCTGTAGAGTTAAATATTAAAGATGTATTAATAGTAGAAATAACAGTAATTGTTATTGGATTGATTGCGTCTTTTTATCCTGCAAAAGTTTTGACTAATAGATTTTTGAAAAAAGTTTAAAACTCATACCCCTCAAATTTAAGGGCAACTTCATTTAGTGTTTCTAGTATTTCTGTTTCCGATTCAGAAGTAACCATTTTTATTCTGTAGGATTTAAAGTCATTAATTCCTTTAAAATAATTGGTGTAGTGTCGTTTCATTTCTGCTATTCCCAAAATTTTTCCTTTCCACTCAATAGAATGTTTTAGGTGTTGTTTACAAGCTTCTACTCTTTCTTGCATGGATGGTCTTGCCAAATATTCTCCTGTTTTTAAGTAGTGTTTTATTTCGTTAAAAATCCAAGGATTTCCAATAGATCCTCTCCCAATCATAGCACCATCTAATCCGAATTCATCTCTCATTAGTTTGGACTTTTCAGGCGTGTCAATATCTCCATTTCCGAAAACAGGAATATTCATTCTGGGGTTATCTTTTACGGCTTTTATAAGGGTCCAATCCGCCTCTCCTTTATACATTTGTTTTCTGGTTCTTCCGTGTATGGAAATGGCTTGTATTCCTACATCTTGTAATCTTTCTGCTACCTCTACTATGTATTTTGTGTTGTCGTCCCATCCCAATCGGGTTTTAACTGTTACTGGTATATTGGTAGATTTTACAATTTGTTTTGTCATTTCTACCATCTTTGGGATGTCGAGAAGAATACCTGCACCAGCGCCTTTTTTTGCAACTTTTTTTACGGGACATCCATAGTTAATATCAATTATGGCAGGATTTGCTCGTTCACAAATTTTAGTAGCTTCCATCATAGATTTTATATCGTAGCCAAAAATTTGTATTCCAATTGGTCGTTCAAAATCATAGATATCTAATTTCTGAACGCTTTTGTCTGCATCTCTAATTAGTCCTTCTGATGAAATGAATTCTGTAAACATTAAATCGGCACCATGTTTTTTGCAAAGTGCACGAAATGGGGGGTCGCTTACATCCTCCATTGGAGCGAGTAAAAGGGGGAACTCCCCTAAATCTATATTTCCTATTTTTACCGACATAATTTTTACAAAAATAGAAAAGCTTATGAACCTAAATGGAATCTTACAATATAAATCGGATAAAAAGAAAATTTTATTATTTCTCATCATCACTTTTGTATCTACAATTTTGGGTATTTTATTGGCAGAAGGAATAACGGCTTTGTTTTTCTCAGGAGAAATTGGGGACTCTCTTTCAGATACAACTAATGTGTTTGGCTTAAAGATAAAAATTCTTATTACCTCTGTGTTTGTATTTATAGTTCCGGCATTGTTTTTTGCAAAATTAGTAAATATAAATCCACTTAAATATTTGGAGTTTAACCATAAGTTTAATCGGCAAATGATATTATTAGTTGTTGTAATAATGTTGTTTTCCTCTCCATTTATAGGATTTTTATCACAGATAAATGAAGCGATTATTTCTGCTTTGCCAGATTATTTTGATTCTGTAGTAAGTTGGATGAAATCAGCAGAAATGGATGCAAAAAAGATGACATTTTCATTTTTGAAAATGGAATCAATAACAGATTTATTCTTCAATTTATTTTTAATAGCTGTAATTCCTGCTTTAGGAGAAGAGTTGTTTTTCAGGGGAGTTTTACAAAAATTATTTATAAAATGG
>Ga0233427_10004305_pt1 | contig 11939 bp, 10 predicted proteins | sample SI_118_April2016_5_FD_179885 | JGI IMG/M metagenome (GOLD analysis project Ga0233427, IMG submission 179885) | Seawater microbial communities from Saanich Inlet, British Columbia, Canada - SI_118_April2016_100_MG | ecosystem: Environmental > Aquatic > Marine > Inlet | place: Canada: British...
TGATAGTTCATCGATGCGTGATTTACGGCGCGCACTAATGATTAAATCGAAACCTGCCGCAGCGAATTGATGCGCGGTGGCTTGCCCGATTCCGGATGACGCACCAGTAATAAATGCCGTCTTACTCGGCATCGATACTGTAGGTCAGAGACTTAGAAGAGCGCTTGTCTTCAAGCAAAGCAATAAACTCATCGATGGTCAGAGTCACCTGCTGCTTGACGCCGTGAATACGCAAGCTAACTTGCCCATTCTCTGCCTCACGCTCGCCTATAACCGCCATGTACGGAATTTTATTAACTTCGCTATCACGCACGCGCTTACGCAATGGGCCATCGTGAGACAACTCAACATTGAAACCACGCGCCATCAATTTGCTGCGCAACTCTTTTGCGGGATCAAGTTGATCGTCGGTAATGGGCAACACCGCAACCGGCATTGGACACAACCAGACTGGGAACCAAGCTGCAAAATGCTCGATTAAACCGCCGACAAAACGTTCTAGTGATCCGAAAATCGCACGATGTACCATCACTGGACGCTTCAATGCATTGTCGGCATCGTTGTACTGGATATCGAATCGATCTGGCAAGTTAAAGTCGACCTGTACAGTCGGTCCCTGCCACTCGCGGCCTAAAGCATCTTTAATCTTGAAGTCGATTTTCGGGCCATAGAACACACCTCCACCTGGATCATCTTCGAGCTTTAACTCTTGCCGTTCAGCAGCATCAACAAGAGCACTAATAGCATGCCCCCATATTTCGTCAGTACCTAAGTATTTTTCAGGACGCGTTGCCAAGTAAGCTGTGTACGAGTAACCAAAAGTGCTAAGAATGGTATGCACTAGCTTAAGTACATCGACAATTTCGTCAGCCAGCTGCTCGGGAGTACAGAAAATATGAGCGTCGTCTTGAGTAAAACCACGCACGCGCAACATACCATGCAAAGTGCCCGATGGTTCATAACGATAAACCGAACCGAGTTCGGCCATGCGCACCGGTAAGTCGCGATACGAATGACGTGTCGAATTAAAAATCGTCACATGCCCCGGACAGTTCATCGGCTTCACACGATAAGGACGTCCGTCGACATCCATCGGTGCCCAAATCATGTCGGCGTAGTTCTCAAGATGGCCCGACTGTATGAAAACATTTTCACTCGCCACGTGCGGAGTGTAAACCGGCCAGTACTCGCGTTGGTGGTGTAAATCCCACCACCACTGCTCGAGCTGACGACGCACATAGCCGAGCTTTTGATGCCAAAACACCAGGCCGGCACCGTATTCGGCATGCAGGCTGAACAAGTTCAATTCGCGACCGAGCTTGCGGTGATCGCGTTGCTGCACTTCTTCAAGATACACCATATACTTTTTCAGATCTTTTTTGTGCCACCACGCTGTGCCATACACTCGGGTCAACATTTTGTTTTCAGAATCACCCCGCCAGTAAGCGCCCGCCACCGACAACAACTTAAACGCGTCGTAACGAATCTGCTTCGTCGACTCAACATGCGGACCTTCGCATAAGTCAGACCAAGTGCCATGATCGTAAAACGAAATCTCTTCACCCTCTGGTATGTCATCAAGCAACTCAATCTTATAAGGTTGGTCGCTTTCGGAGATTCGCGCCGCAGCTTGTTCGCGCGTCATTGTTGTACGCGTAAAATCATTACCTGCTCCGAGAATCTTGCGCATCTCCGCCTCAATTAAGGGCAAATCTTCATCGGTAAGCGCACGCGGCAACTCAAAATCGTAATAGAAACCGTGGTCAATCGGCGGACCGATAGCGACTTTAGCTTCTGGAAATAACCTCAACACGGCATCAGCCATAATGTGACTTACACTATGACGCAGCGCGTGTAGCGAGGTTGGGCCTGACTGTGGATCGAAGGACAAACTCATGTTGTGTTTTTCGGCACACTCATACCTGGAACGTGCGAAAGAGGGATTTTACCGTATACATTTGATGTTTTTTACTAATTATGAACAAAATAAACTTCATTCGTGCCGCCAGGCTTAAGGAGATATAGTGTTTTTAAGCACGAGCTCCTCAATCAATGTCGATACTTCTCCTTCTAACCCTAGCGCTTGCTGCCATCACGGACGATACCGCTCACGCGCCACACGACTCCAGCGGCAACGTTGTCACATCGCAGACTTGTGATTTGAACCAAACACGCGCTAATGCTGCTGAGTTAATTGTTGGAGTGGATATCCCAGACTCAACAAAAGTTTACACTTTCAAAATGACTGCTATTCTTGGGATTGGCGAAAAAATAACTATTGACGGCGTTGAAGTAGAGCGTAACTAACCAGGGTTAGTCCCAAACTACCAGCTCGCGTAGCAAGTCGACTTGAGTTTCAGCGAGCACTTTTGCGTGAATTTGATTCAACAACTTCACGATGTCAGCGGATGTCGCCCCGCCACGATTAACGATAAAGTTCGCATGCTTGCCCGAAACTTCAGCGGCACCAACGCGCAATCCTTTTAGACCACAGCTGTCAATGAGACGCCCTGCAGAATCATTTAGTGGGTTTTTAAAGGCACAGCCGGCACTAGGAATAGTAACCGGCTGTGATTTGTTCTTCTTAATCAGCAACTGCTCTTGGTCGTGCTTGATTTGCGGCTTCGACGATTTAGTCAAATTCAGTAATGCCTCGAGCACCACTTTGCCTTGCAAATTCCCGTCGCGATATTGTGGTTTCACGGACTCGCGAGTGTGCTCTTCAATTTTCAAATGATCACCTTTGCCAGGAACCCATAGAGTGATGTTTTCGACTAAGTCCCATATACCCCACTGCGCGCTACCCGCATTCATTGCCAAAGCTCCGCCTAGCTGCCCGGGAACACCAATAAGTTTTTCGAACCCCGACAACTCTAGTTCGTAAGCAGCGCGCACCAAGGATGGTAATGTCGCGCCAGACCACACTCGAAAGCCATTGCCGTCCTGAAAGATGCGCCGCATGTTACCCGTGTGAATCACCGCGCCATCAAAACCAGCATCGCTCGGCACTGAATTTGCACCCGCGCCAATAACTTGCACAGGAATATCGTCTTTTTCTAACTGCGTAAGGAGGTCAGCAAAATGCTCCGGCTTATGCGGCTCAAAGAACATGGCTGCAGGACCACCCACTCGTAGAGTTGTGTAACCACTAAGCGCCACCGATTTACGCGCCGGGCCAAACTCAGTGTAATCTTCGAATATGTCCATCTATGTCTCCGGCGCCAAGGCAAAGCACCACGCTACCATTAGTTGAATGAGATAGCGTCCAGTGGATGCTCTCTTCGATTTTCTCGCAAAAATTATGCAAACGCTGCGGATGTTTAGCATCGAGGTCAGGCAACAAGTCTTTCGAGTCTGCGCTGCACGATTCTACATCGCGGGCACGGAAAATGGGCAGCAGTGCCACCATGTCAGCCTCGTCTAGGCATGCCACGTATAAGTCGCGGTAGTCTTGAAAGCGTTGTGCTTGATGCGGCTGAAAGACCACATTGATTTTTGCTTGCGGCCAGCGCTCTCTAGCGGCGTTAATGGTCGCTGCAACTTCAGTCGGATGATGCGCATAGTCGCTTACCAGTGTTATGCTTTCGCCATCACCCAAACTCAATTCTTTAACAACCTCTAAGCGTCGCGCCGCGCCAGTGAAGGTGCTCAAGGCATGCAAAATTTGTTCGGCGCTTAAACCGAAATCGCCCAATACTGCAGTCACTAAAGCTGCGTTCCTGCGATTGTGCTTACCAAACAAGCCAATGTCTATAGTTCTGTGTAGTGAACGAGCTGGCACCCATGCTGCTGAAGTATGTTTCTGTAACTGCGACGGCGCCTCAGGTCCAGCGATAACTGTGCCGCCATCAACTGTGCCTGAAAGGAACTTTGCAAACGACTCGGTGACTTCGGGCAAGCCACCGGGGTACGTGTCGGGGTGTTCGGCAGCGACGTTAATTAGCGCGACCTTACTCGGTCGCAGGTGGTGAAACGAACGAGCATATTCGCATGATTCAATGACTAGAGGCAAGCTCGGGTCGCCCCATTCTGAAGAAGATCCAAGCTGTGGAACTTCGGCACCGACTAAGTAACCAACCTCGACACCTGCTTGACGTAAACCGTAAGCAATCCAGGCGGTGCAAGTCGTTTTACCGTGAGTGCCGGCAACGGCAACAACCTCGCGGATTTTAGATATCTCTCCGAGGAACTCGGCATACAGACACGGACGAGCGGATTCAGCGATGCACTCTTCAAACACCATGTCACTTGCTGGCACGGCCGCTGACCGCACCACCCATGATGCACGTGGCACCGAGCCGACATCACAAACCTCTAGACCTAACTTGAGTAGTTTGTCATCGGCAGCCAAAGGTTTGGCATCGCAGCCGTAAACCTGCCATCCGGCTTGCAGAAAGAAAGTCGCTAGGCCACGCATACCACAACCGCCCACTCCAACAAAAACCACCACCTTGCCATTTTCTAAGGCAAGTTTGTCGAGACCAGCAGCGCTAGCGATGGATGTTTGCATGCCCATAGTTTATGCTTTTTCACCCACGATTTCTTCTAGTGTATCACAAGCAATTTTGCGCCCATCCCCCACAAGCGATTCACGCAGGGACTGAGACATTTGCTCACGCATATTTGCATTAGCCAACAATGCGCAAAGCCGCCTGCGACTTTCTTCACCGCCATCAAAGATTTGGACGCCAGGTGCAAGTTGCTCGGCGTTCAATTGCTGTTGTCGATCTTTGTGCATATAAGGCATGACCATAGTTGGCGTTTGGTTCAGCCAAATTTCAGCCAATGTCGACGCCCCGCCACGACTTAGCATGAAATCAGCTGCGGCATAAGCAGCACCCATATCTGAACAATGCTCAAACACTGCGGCATCTACGCCGCTGGCCTCAACGGCCTTGTGCACTGCTGCTTGCTTGTTCGGGCCACACAAGCAAAGTAACTGCCAATTCAAGCGCTTCAACTCGGGGAGCATCTCGATTACGGCCTGATTCAAGCTAAGTGCACCCTGCGAGCCGCCCATGGTCAGCAACACCGGTCGCTGATGATCTAAGTCAAATTTAGCGCAGGCTTGTTCACGACTAGGCAGAGCCGTCGCGCTGCGAGAAATCGGGCCAACTACTGTTGCCCGTGGCACATCAACGGCGGTCTTGGCAAACATAACCAACACTCGTTTGGCAAAGTGACTAACTAAGCGCACTGCTTTACCAACCACCACGTTACCTTCTAAGCAAACCAAGGGTCGCGGCAAGGCAGCCAGAGCAGTAGCGCCACCATAGCCACCAAGGCTGACCAACAAATCAGGTTTGAAATCGCGGCAATATTTGCGCACGCGTGGGAAGGAAGCCAAGGCTGCAAAGTATCGCGGCAACGCGGAATCGTCGATACCAAGACTGCGATGCGAAATAGAATCATCGATGTAATTCAACTCGACTTGGCGACCGCTAAGCCAAAATTCAACTTGATGACCTCGGGACATCAATTCTTCGGCAATGCCAATTGCGGGAGTCAAATGCCCACCTGTACCTCCACCCACAAACGCCACGCGCATTATTCAGCAGGAATAATTAAAGTTTGACCAACGCTAAGACTGTTTGCGTTTTTAAGGTTATTCGCTTTTAATATCACATCAATTTTTTTGCTAGTACCGTAAAACTTTTGTGAGATTCCACCCAAGAAATCTCCGGATTGCACGGTGTAGCTTTGCGGAGTTGTAGGCCCCGTTTTTACTGGGATGACTTCCGGCACAACTTCATCAAGCATAAGGCGCAATTCCATACCTATCTGAATACCGGTCGCGTCTTTGATACCGTTCCAACGCATGATGTCTTTATAGCGTTTTGATTCACCAAGTTCACGTTTCGCGATTGCACCCAAAGTGTCGCCTTGACGAACGACAACAACCCGTACATCGTTTGAGAAAGTGGCGGGCATTGGAATTGCCTGAGCAGTTTCACCCGACAAAAGCGTTGGCACTGCCGTCGAATTAGGATTAAAGTTATCAGGTTTTATATATTGCCGCTGATTTTTGGGCAACAAACGCACAGCATCCAGATCACTAGGTTGCACAATGACCGCCGATGGTTCGGCGTCTTCGGGATTTGATTTTTCTGAGCCAAAGTAAGAGCCAAGCATTGCTATTGAAAAAAGAGCAAAGAAGCCGAGTAATGCGTTTTTTGTGAGCTTGTTCATTTGATACCAAAGGGAGCAGATTGAGTACGGATGCGACTACGAGTTGAATTGATGGCAATACCAAGCAGTAACGCCAACGCCATCAGAGAGGAACCGCCGCGACTAACGAAAGGTAATGGTAGACCTTTTACCGGTAAAGCACCTACAACCATTGCCATGTTATAAGCCGCCTGAAAGGAAATAACTACAGTTGTTGCGCCCATCAACAATATACCGTAACGATGGCTAGATTGTCGGGCTACGCGTAAGCCAAAAAAAGTAAAGGCCATAAACAACGACCAAACCATCAGAACACCTATCATACCCCACTCGTCGGCTATTAAAGCCAATACAAAGTCGGTGGTGCTCTCAGGAATATATCCGAATTTAAGTACGCCGTTGCCGGGTCCAGCCCCAAACCAACCGCCGTAACGGAAAGCGTCTTGGGCACGCATTACTTGTTCAGGAACGCCCCCAGACCAACTGTCGATACGTGACAGCACGTGATCAAAAGAAAACACGGCCAAGGCTCCTGCCACCAACAATAATGGCACAGATACCAGCAACACTCGGAAAGGCAAACCGGCGAACAGCATCACGCATCCGGAAACCGCAATCAGAATAACAACAGAACCAAAATCTGGCTGTAACAACACCGGCAGCATCAGCACGAAAAAGAAGCCAATCATTTTAAAAATTGGCGAGACCGATTGCACGCGTAACGGGTCTTTCGCAATCCATGATGACAACAAAACTGGCCATAGCACTTGCAGAAACAGTGACGGCTGCAAAGAGACGGGTCCAACTTGAATCCAGCGAGTAGCGGCATTGGCGGTGTGCCCCAAGCCAGTAACCAACATCAAAAAGAGTAACAGCCACAGTGCAATGCTAGCGTGCACACTATAATTACGAACGTGCTGCGGATTGAGATTAAGACCAACAGCAAACGCTGCGGCTGCGGCTGCCAAGAAGGAACTGTGGCGCAACAGCACGTCTCCGGCTTCTCCCGGAGGGGCCGATGAAACAGCTACCAGTAATCCCAAAACAGCCAACGCCCCTACACATGCGAATAACGCAAGTGTCGCAGGCATAAACTTATTGGAAGCTGCCATTGTCGATTAACGCAACTTAATAAGAAGTAAACCCAAGCTAGCAAACAACGCCGAGACTATCCAGAATCTGGCGACGATGCGCGCTTCTGGCATCTTATCAAGTTGCCAAATATGATGGATGGGCGCTTTTCGAAAAGGTCGCCAATTGAAATACTTGCAACATAAAATTTGCAGCAAACTCGAGGCCACTTCAATAGTAAATACCCCGCCGATTAAAATGAGTAGTATTTCTTGTTTGGAAACAATAGCAAAATAAGCCATTGCAGCGCCGAGTGGTAGCGATCCGCTGTCACCCATAAAGATTAATGCGGGTGACGAGTTGAACCACAAGAAACCTAGACTAGCGCCAAGAGTAGCCGCGACCAAGACCGTTACTTCGCCAGAACCTGGGATGAATGGCAAGTGCAAGTATTCTGAAAAGTTAGCATGGCCCACAAAGTAAGTACTCAAGCCCATTGCAGCCAATACTGGGACAGCTGATCCCACCGCTAAACCATCCAGGCCGTCAGTAACATTAGCTGCGTGGCTAAATCCGAGAATACACATTATTTGTATGACGAAGAACACCCCACCCAGCACCAGTAAGCCCATACCTGGACCAATTACCATATCCTTGAAGACCGGCATGAAAATATATCGCAGTTCTGGGTACGAGCCAGGTGCATCACCAAGCTTCCATAGCAAGCCAACAACTAAAAGTGTTAGCAATAGCGTCGGAACCATTTTTGCCTTACGCGACAAACCCTTGCGCGGGTCATTCGGGTTCGCCTTAACTTGATCATCGAAAAAACCAATAGTACCCATACCAACCATTAGCACCATTCCGATTAAGACCAGCGGCTCATCGATACGTCCAAAGACCATCGTGCTAATCAGCACCGATGCCAACCAAAAAACTCCGCCCATCGTCGGTGTACCGTCTTTGCCCGCCTGACGGTAAGCCTCTGCGACTTCGTCGCAATCCGAGTTGTCGGTGCGCTCGCCAACCTTACTTTCGCGCAAACGCTTAATGAGGGGTTTGCCAATCACCAAGGCAACAGCAAATGAAAAGATAAATGCCGCGCCCGCTCGAACGCCAATATAGCTAAATGCGGCAAAAGGGCTAAACAAATCAGACAAGAATGGAATTAGCCAGTTAATCATTTTATAGTAGTAGACAGAAGTGCTTCGAAATCAATGAGGACGCGCTCGAGTTGGTCGGCGCGTGAAGCCTTGAGCAAAACCAAATCGTCAGCCCCACAATAGTTGGATAAAAACATCGAGGCGGCCGCACAATCAGCAACGCGCACCACTTGGATTTGCTGCGGTACAGCGTCGGCAATAACAGACGCCAACTCGCCAACACAAAGCACGACATCAATGGCGAACTCGTCAAGTGAACGGCCTACTTGCGCGTGTAATGCGTGTTGCTCTGACCCAAGCTCTTGCATAGAGCCAAGCACTGCGACGCGACGGCCGCCACAAGGCAACTCTGACAATGCACGTAACGCAGCAAGCATGGATGTCGGGTTAGCGTTATATGCGTCATCAATAAAGTCAACATCGCCTATACGTAGTTGCTGAAGGCGTCCATGTGGCTTGACTAAGCATGACAAGGACTCTTTAATATGTTCGGGCGAGACTTGGCAGTCAAGTGCGATCTCGGCCATCAACATTGCTAGACGTAGTTCATGCGGCGCAATACAAGCCACTTCTGCTTCGCCAAGCTGCGAGTGATTTACCACGAACTTAGTGCCGTCAAAGCTGTAACTGTATGCCGTGTGATCGCAAAGGTGTGATTCCGCCAACCAACTGCGCTCATCTTCGTTCAGCAATTCTAAGCATAAATTATCTATCCACACCGACCCACGTGGCGAGACCGATTGTAATAACCTATTTTTTTCATGGGCGATTGTTTGCAAGTCGCTCAAACCTTCGAGATGAGCCGCGCCAATAGCCACAATGGTTGCCACATCTGGCCTGACGACGTCAATCAAATATTGCATTTCACCCGGCTCGTTGATGCCATACTCAAGAACGATAAAATCAGCGTCGCGCGGCGCACCAAGCATCGCCAATGGCAATCCAATCTCTGAGTTATATGATTTGGGCGCAGCATAGGCAGCGAGCGAACTCTTAGAAAACAGTTGTAACAGAAAATCTTTAGCTGTCGTTTTCCCGACAGACCCGGTTATACCGATCACCTTCCCGCGACAATGCGCGCGGTGGAAAGTCGCTAAAGCAGCAAGTGCTTGCAAACAGTCTGTAACAACAATTTGCGGGACGGAAAATTCTGTACCCATATCGCGCTGCACTACTAGCAATTGCGCACCGTTTGCAATGGCGCTGTCAAGGTGATCGTGGCCGTCACTGCGCGCACCTGGCAACGCGACGAAAACATCCCCCGCGGTAATCAGCCGAGAATCGACTTCGACTTTGGGCAACTCGGTATTCAGCACCTCGCTAGGCAAGGATGTATTCAATGCCGCGTACACTTGATGAAGGGTCATGCCAGACATTGCACCGCCTCACGTATTTGTAAACGGTCGTCGAAGGAATGACGGACGCCATTGATTTCTTGATAGGTCTCGTGACCTTTGCCTGCTACTACTAACACATCATTAGGGCCAAGAGATTCAACTGCAAAACGAATCGCATCATCACGTTCAACAATACTGTGGAAGTTTAGCGCTCCTTCATCAATGCCCGCAGCGACTTGCTCAATGATGGACTCTGGCGATTCTGTGCGCGGGTTATCAGAAGTGAGTACGCACCAATCGGCATGATTACTAACCGCACTACCCATAGCTTTACGTTTCGCATTATCTCGATCACCACCGGCGCCGAAAACGACTTTAAGGACACACTTAGGGTGGCTAGCACGTAAGGCCATCAGCACTTTTTCAAGGGCGTCAGGGGTATGCGCGTAATCAACGAAGGCCAAACCTTGATGCACCGTTACCTGTTCGAGGCGTCCGTCGGCTGCTGGTTGAGAGGACAATGCAGAGCACACATCGCGGATCGGCAATCCCCTAGAGAGCATCATTAATGCTGCTAAGAAAAGGTTTTCGCCATTATGATATCCGCATAGTGCACTGTGAATGACGCCCTGCTGTTCCTCCCAATCGAAAGTGACCTGAACACCATTTGCCGATTCTGTGATTCCGCAAACGACATCCGCTTGCGCCTCGCAACTCGACCAGCTCATTATTTCTGCCGCTGCAGAACTACACAAATCTATCAGCATTTTTGAGTGTGGTACAAAAGCGATTGCCGTGGATGGCAAGCTGTTGATCAACTGCATTTTTGCTGCAGCATACTTCTCGAGAGTGTGATGGTAATCTAAGTGTTCATGACTTAGATTCGTAAAAGCAACGCAATCGAAATCGACTGCCGTGACACGGTGTTGCACGATGCCGTGCGAACTCGCTTCAACGATTACTGCTCCATACTGCGCCTCAGCCAATTCGGCCAGCCAACCGTGAACAATATCAGCCGCTGGAGTCGTGTTTAAATTCGGTGTGATTCCCTTACGGTCAATCATACCGAGAGTGCCGCATGATGCAGCTTTAATATCTAATTGCTCTAAGGCCCCGCGCACTAAATGGGCAACCGTAGTTTTACCATTAGTACCGGTGATAGCGGCGCACCACATCTTTGAACTCGGTCGTCCGGCGAGCAGGTCCGCACAGTGCGCGGCAGTCAACGCCAATTCCTCGCCAACAACCAGCTGTGGGCAGCTAAATTGCTCGCGAACTTGATCGACCAACAACATGGACGCCTGAGCATCTAAGGCGGACTGAATAAAATCGGCACCCTGCTGACTATGCCCCGGAATAGCGCAAAAAATGTCGCCCGGCTGCACGCGCCGCGAATCGAAACATGCACGCGCCAAATCGACGTCACGCAACTGGGCTTGAGCTGGCCACAGCTGTGGAGATAATCCGCGTTTTTGCAGTGCGTTGATGAGGTCGGCGACGAGCATGCTACCGGTCAAGATTAGCCTTATTAGCCCCTGATTCCAAGCCCGAAGGCGGCAATGTTCCGCGCGATTTCAAGGCATGTTGCAAAATGTTAGCTGCCGCAGGACCGCAAACTTGAGAACCATAATAATGCGCCGTAGTGCCGTGGGTACCGAAGGCCACTACCAGCACCAATACATCGGGCTCTTCAAGGGGGCCGTAAGCAACGAATAGTGAGGTGTACTTGTCTTTGGCTGGCCCAGAGATATGCTTCGAAGTCCCTGATTTACCGCAGTAATTGAAATCGTCGCGATGCGGCAGCCACTTGCGGCTGTCATACATAATCATGTCGTGCATTGCATTGCGCACATTTTCAGCTACACCTTCGCTCATCACACGGCCGTCCTCAATCGGCTCTTGCTCGAAATCCAGTTTAGCGCGCAGCAACTTGCCGCCATTTGCTATCGATGCTAATGCCATGGTATGGTCAATTATTGGCACTTCAATTTCTCGGCCAAACGACAAGGACGGAATGGTAAACACCATCCCATCGGGACCCTTCTCCCGCATGAAGGCTGCCTGCTCTGGATATTTACCATCCTGAAACTGAAGCTTCAAACCTGGCAACTGCTTTGCCTTTATGTCGTAACCGAAGTGAGGCAGAAAGCCTGCCATTTTCTCGCGCCCTACTGCGCGTCCAATTTGCGCCATTACAATA
>Ga0233427_10004307_pt1 | contig 11933 bp, 8 predicted proteins | sample SI_118_April2016_5_FD_179885 | JGI IMG/M metagenome (GOLD analysis project Ga0233427, IMG submission 179885) | Seawater microbial communities from Saanich Inlet, British Columbia, Canada - SI_118_April2016_100_MG | ecosystem: Environmental > Aquatic > Marine > Inlet | place: Canada: British...
AATTTCACCAAAGAATTCTTCACCATCAATCTCGATTCCAACCCAATCTCCAACGTCAATACCATCAGAATCGTCGTCGTCGTCATCAGAATCGTCGTCGTCGTCATCAGACTCGTCGTCGTCATCAGAATCGTCGTCGTCGTCAGCATCATCAGACTCGTCGTCAGCATCGTCAGACTCGTCGTCGTCAGCATCATCAGACTCGTCGTCGTCAGCATCATCAGACTCGTCGTCGTCGTCAGCATCATCAGACTCGTCGTCGTCGTCAGCATCATCAGACTCGTCGTCTTCATCATCTTTTACAGGTGACTCGCCCTTTGCCAATGAGCGCAGAGCTGGTGCGTAAACTAGATGTAAATATGCAACAATTGCAAGTCCGATTACTCCTAGTACAATCATCATAATACCATCTGTATAGAAGCCAGCCGGCATACTGCTTGCGTTTTCTCCACTAAATGGTGTTAAGGAATTGGCACACTTGCTCGGGTCTATTGTAGGGTCACAAGGATATGTATCTCCTTTAACGACACTGCCAAAACATGGGTCTAGCATTGGGTCGACATCGCTTTCACAAATATTCCAGTTAGCAAAATCGACTTCCCCCATTCCATCATTATGTCCGTCATAAACTACTGTCCCACCAGTTCCATCGACAATAAGTCCTATTCCGTTTACAACCCAGCATCCAATAAATGCAACCATCAAGAAGTAGGCTATTGGGTAGAATATATCATTTGCTTTTTTGCCCATTAGGAACTTTTGAAGGTCTGACGGGAATTCTTTTTTCTTCTTTACCTTGGGCATTTTACCTGGCTTAATTCCAATTTTTAGATCCTCAAGTGCCTTGATTAATTCGATTGAATCAATTCGATTATTTTCATTCGTGTCCAAGTATTCAAGAATAGAAGTTATTTCAGATGGCGAAAGTTTCTCACCGCATATTTTTTCAATTCCTTTCTGTAATTCGGGAGCATCAACCAAGTTGTCGTTGCTGGAATCCATTTCAGAGAATGCCTCAGCAGCTGTCATTCCGGCTTCAGCTATTGCGAGTGCTAAACTTTCAAAGGCCATCACAGTTGCAGTGTTATCAACTTCTTCTTCCGCTTCTTCAGAGCCATCTGCTTCATCCTCTTCTTCAGAGCCATCTGCTTCATCCTCTTCTTCAGAGTCATCTGCTTCATCCGCTTCTTCAGAGCCATCTGCTTCATCCTCTTCTTCAGAGTCATCTGCTTCATCCTCTTGCTCAGAGTCATCTGCTTCATCCTCTTCTTCAGAGTCATCTGCTTCATCCTCTTCCTCGGAGTCATCCGCTTCTTCCTCTTCCTCGGAGTCATCCGCTTCTTCCTCTTCAGCAAGAATTTCATTTGCTTCATCAACAGAAATTTCAACAGTGTCTTCTTCAGTTTGGTCTACGGTTTCTTCGCTTACAAATGAAACTCCACAATCTGTACATGATATCGAGTCAACTGGTTGTAATTTACCACAGGACCCACATTCGCCAAGTGACTCTTCAGATACTCCTCCGAAGTTTACTCCACAATTGGAACATGATTCGCTATCTAGGGGGATAATGGTGCGACATTTGCCACACTCTGCCATTGCAATCTCCGTGTTATCTTCTTCAGACATGGCTGTCACTAACCTTCCGAGCCCATCGCACGATATAATGGTTCATGGACTTGAAGCGCTACGGACCACATAGGCGCAGGCTTGGAGGGCTACCATTGACAATTTTTGAACTTGGCAAAGTATACTCGCTAAAACTAGTTTCACAGGATGAAATGTTAGCTTTCGTAGATTCATACTCAATGCGTGACGAAGACCAAGTTTTACTATTGTCACGTCTCCCTCAACGTAGATTGTTAGAGCACGTAGATATCGACAAGGTTAGTTCATATTGGGTCACATCGCAGCAAGTAGCGGGGGCAATTCAACCATCGCTCGCAGAAATACTAGATATTGTTTCGTCACATGCTGAAAATGGTACTGGATTGGCAGTAGTTGAAGGAATTGAATGGCTAATTTCTATCCATGGGTTTGATGAAGTTTTGAAAATGGCTTTGAAATTAAAGGATTCTATTTCCAACAAAAAATGGGCGGTCCTATTTGTCGTCACTGATGGAATTATGGATACAATTCAGCAAACTCAGTGGCACCGTGAAGTATTTGAGTGGGAAATTCCGCGCAAAGTTGAATTGTCCGAACTATCGGATATACCTCCAGAAGATGGAATTGAAATTGAAGATTCTGAAATCCCACTAACAGTGGACCGTTCATCGGAACTTTCATTCTTGGTTAAGATCTCTCGAGAGGGGTATTCTAAGGATGTAGTTCGACGTCGAATTTTACAGTGGCGCAGAATGGGACTTGATGTTTCTGAGGCCGAACCTGCCCTATTCCAAGAATCTGATTCAGATGGTTACAAGATATATAGAGTGGTTGAGGAAAAGGTTAGAAGGGCTATTGAGCTTGACAATCGTTTGGATATATTATTAGAAATGGGTTGGCGCTCAGAAGTAACTAAAATGAGATTTAGAATACGGCAATTAACTGGTTTTTCTGAAGTTGAGTCTCGTATAAATGAACTCATCTAGGTAGCCGGCCATGCTCTGCTTCAATGCGAGCAAGCCATCCACCGTTTGCTAATTCTGAGGCTATAATTTCGATTTCCTTCGATATCGACCTATCTCCTTCAAGTGCAGGGCATATTTTTCGAACCAATCGGTAAAGAGCCAAAACATGGTTGGCAGGCTCCGCTTTTCTGTATTCAAGTGCCTCACATGCAATAATCAATTCACAAGCTAGAACTTGTGCCAAATGGTCAGAGGACTTTACCAAATTCCAGCAAGCTGTTGCCCCCATGGACACGTGGTCTTCTTGGCCACCTGAAGTCGGTGTCGAAAATGCAGATCGTGGCATAGTCCTACCATGCATTTCCGACAAAGCAGCAGCTGCCACATAGTGCACAATCATCATCCCGGACTCGAGACCGGAATTGATTGCCAAGAAAGGAGGTAGATTACTTTGTGATGGGTTCACAATCTGGTCGATTCGTCTTTCACTAATGTGCGCTAGTTCGAATATAGCATGAGACATTCCATCTGCAGCAAGGGCCAACACTTCACCGTGAAAGTTACCTTGACTAATTACTTCATCAACACCTGGATTCGAAATATTTGGGAATATTAGTGGGTTATCAGTTGCGCTATTGACCTCTATTTCCAAAGTTTCTGACAATGCCCGTAGTCGTTCCAGTACAGCACCATGTACTTGGGGAATACAGCGAAATGAATAGGCGTCTTGAACACGTTCACAATCTGCATGCGCTGCAAGGTTTGGTGAATCTTTCATGATTTTTGTAATTCGTTCTGCAACAAGTGATTGACCGTGGTGAGGTCGCGCTTTGTGAACACGTGGGTCCATAGGACGGATTGAACACTCTCTAGCTTCAATTGAAGCGCAGGCGATTAGATCGGCAAGTAGTAGAAGATTAGACAAGCGCATTTCTGCGTTGACCAATAAAGAACACATTTGGCTGGTACCATTTATCAGAGACAGTCCATCCTTTGCAGCTAAATCAACAGCAATTAGTCCCTTTTCACGCAAGATTTGGCTTGTATCAACAGGACCTTCATCGCCCCATACTTCACCCTCGCCAATAAGTGCCAGTGCCATATGTGATAATGGTGCTAAATCCCCAGATGCACCGAGTGAACCGATTCTTGGAACCACTGGAACAATATTCTGGTTGAGGTAAGAAATAAGTTGTTCAATTACGGAACGCTGAATACCTGAATGGCCCTTAATCAATGAGTTTGCACGTACACACATCATTGCTCGCGTATCATTAATGGACATAGGCTCTCCAATTGCACAAGCATGGGAACGAATCAGATTTACTTGCAGATTAACCAACTCATCAGGCGAAATAGATTCGCTGACTAGAGCTCCAAACCCGGTATTTATTCCGTAAACAGTTTCACTTCGCTCTAAAATTCCATCAACTACGCTTCTTGATGCTTCGATTTTGAGCCAAGCATCTGCTGCAACTTCTACTGTTTCTCCCATTGCAACCAAAGCGATTTCAGTGGTCGAGAGAGTATTTCCGTCTAGTTTGATACTCCCCATTATTCATCACCACTAAAGAATGAGTCAATGAGGTTGTCCTTCGCAAGGTGTGGTAAAGTGACCTTTAGTTGGGGGTTTGCATCCATTGCACGCTTGATTGCATATACAGCACCATCATTACGTGCCCAAGCACGCCGTGAGATACCATTGTTCACATCCCAATCGAGCATTGAAAGCAATTTTTCTTCACTTTCGGAACTTCCATCGATGAGCATTCCAAATCCGCCATTAATCACTTCGCCCCACCCAACTCCGCCACCATTGTGCAGACTTATCCATGTCGCACCTCTAAACGAGTCGCCAACGAAATTCTGAACTGCCATATCAGCAGTAAACATCGAACCATCTCTAATATTTGCAGTTTCCCGGTAAGGTGAATCTGTACCGGAAACATCGTGATGGTCCCTTCCTAGGACTATTGGCGCGCTAATCTCTCCGCTCGATATTGCATCATTGAATGCTTTAGCTATATTTTTGCGACCTTCAGCATCTGCATAGAGAATCCGTGCTTGACTTCCAACAACCAATTCATTTTGCTCAGCCTGTTCTATCCATCTGATGTTATCTACCATTTGTTGTTTGATTTCATCGGGTGAATCTGTAATCATTTCTCTGAGTATCCGTGCTGCTATTTGATCACTCATTGCCAAATCATCTGGATTACCGGAAGTGCAAACCCATCTGAAGGGTCCAAATCCATAATCAAAGCACATTGGGCCCATTATATCTTCAACATAACTCGGGTAACGGAATCCATCTCCTGATGTGTTCATGACATCTGCTCCTGCCCTAGATGCTTCCAACAAGAATGCATTTCCGTAATCCCAAAAATAGGTTCCAGTGGACACCAGTTGGTTGATGGCATTTGCATGCCTGCGTAGAGTTTCTTGTACTTCAAGTCTGAATTGTTTAGGATTGCTAGACATCATTTCGTTTGCTGCTTCAAAACTAATAGTGACTGGATAATAACCTCCTTGCCACGGGTTGTGTAAACTTGTTTGGTCTGATAGTAAATCTATTTTCACTCCTCTTTCGACCATTCGTTCTAGAAGTTCTACAATATTTCCGATGTGTCCTATTGAAATTGCTTTGCCATTATTTCTTGCATCAACCATTCGATCAATCGCATCATCAGTAGAATCTGCGATAACAGAAAGCCAACCCTGTTGATGCCTCTTATGTGCTGCATATGGGTTGATTTCGCTAACTACACAAGACGCACCAGCAATTACTGCTGCTTTGGCCTGAGCACCACTCATACCGCCAAGGCCAGAAGTAACAAATGAGATTCCAGATAGTGAATCGGTAGCTCCGGCATGCATCCTTGCAGCATTTAGAATTGTAATTGTTGTACCGTGGACAATCCCCTGGGGCCCGATATACATGTATGAACCTGCAGTCATTTGTCCGTATTGGCTAACCCCAAGAGCATTCATCCGGTCATAATCATCTTGTGTTGAATAATTAGGAATCACCATACCATTTGTGATAACAACACGCGGGGCATCCTTCGATGACGGAAACAATCCCAGAGGGTGTCCTGAATAAATTACTAGAGTCTGCGTATCATTCATTTCACACAAGTATTTCATCACCATAAGGTACTGAGCCCAGTTCTGGAAAACTGCACCATTACCTCCATATGTGATCAGTTCATCAGGAAATTGAGCAACATTTTTGTCCAAATTATTGTGAATCATTAGCATTATTGAAGCCGCTTGTATAGACTTAGTAGGATATGCCGATATTGGATAGGAATGGATTGGGTAATCTACAGGTCTAAATCGCATCATCCAAATACGACCATAGGTTTCTAACTCCTCGAAAAATTCTGCAGAAAGAACTTCGTGAAAGTCCTCAGGAAAATACCTCAAAGCATTACGTAGGGCCAATTTCTTTTCCTTGTCCGTCAATATCTGCCTTCGTGCGGGGGCATGGTCGACACTATTGCGGGTGCCTGGATGTTCTGGTAATTCAGTCGGTATACCAAGTCCGATATGAGCTCGCATTGCATCAATATCGGGTGCCATGTTTGGGGGTGTGTAATCTCGGCCTTATTGATTGTTGTAGATACTTAAGCCTGCACTTCCCTGTCGAGTGTATTGGGTCTCGACATTTTATCTGGCCGCCACAGAGTGAAGATTATTCCAAATGCAATCATAGCACAAGAGAACCATACCATTCCTTGTTGCAAAGTCATCTCTGAATTATCTCTTAGCCACCCTGCTACGTAGGTGCTTGTGCTAAATGAAATGGACATGAGAAGCATATCAATACTGAAGACTCGTCCCCGCATTTCATCTTCAACCCATTGTTGAGTAAGTATCGTCGATAAAACCCAGTTGGCTCCACTAGCAGAATGTGCTAGCACAATCAAGAATATTGTGAGGTATAAATTTTCGAATATTGTGAGTCCGATCAGGAGATAAAAAAATCCTGAAACCGATACCAGGATTCCAACAAGTGCAGGCCAACGACTTTTATTGACCAAATATTTGCGAGCTATGATTGGTCCGATGCCTGTACCAATGCCACGTGCCATGAAGAATAGACCAATTCCTGATGCCATTTCCCCTGGAGTCATTTGAGAACCTGCTATTACCAAAAATACGCCAGCAAGCCCCCCGCCTGCCAGATTCCATGTCGTCTTGGCGAAAACAATTCGTTTGAGTCGTGGCTCATTTATCACACGAACGAAACCAGCCTTGATATTTGAAAATGCTGTTGAGAAAATAGGCCCTTGCATATCTTTGCTAACGTGTTGAGGGACAGTGAGCGGGATAAGAATTAAAGCACCAACCAAGAATGTAATCGAATCAATAACAAATGCAGTATTTACGCCATATTCAGCCACAACTAGGCCTCCAAGAAAGGCCCCAGTCGCCAATGCAGTGGACCATGTTGCAGCATCTAGTGCATTAGCAGTAGCAAGTTCATGTTTTTCAACAATATTTGGTAGGGCTGCTCGTTCTGCAGTCATGTATGCACCATGCAAGATCATCATCACACCAGATAAAGTAATCAGCCACCAGATATCTTCTGGTCCATCGACCATCAAAAAGCAAAGCGCAAGACCCATTTGCACGAAATTAGAGATCACCATAATCCATTTTCTTGACCAACGGTCTGCTAGAAGTCCTGTAACTGGTTGTAAAATTGCAAATCCAAGCATTCGTATTGTGAAAAGTAGACCAAGCATCGCTTCAGAGCCTGAATATTTCAAAATAAGGGTAAATAAGGCAATGGTATTGAACCACTCACCCATCATTGAAATTACTGCAGCAAACCAGAATGTACGAAACCTGCCGTTCTTTTTTAGTAATTCCAAGTAGCCGATTTCTTTCATCCTACTCCTCCTCAAAATTCCCTTGTCCGGGTTCGAGGAGACTACAAACTATCCACTTAGATGTAGGAGTATTGGATTTTTCTGCAGTAGAATTTAGAGGAACCAGAACATTTGCTTCAGGGAAATAGGTTGCTATATTCCCTCGAGGAATATCGTATGCCACTAGTTGCCAGCCATCACTTCGCCGGTTTTCACCTTCATAATGCGATACAATATCGACAATATGCCTGGATTTCCATCCCCGTTCAATCATATCTGTCGCATTCATCAATACTATTCTTCTATTGCCATGCACACCACGATACCTGTCATGTAAGTCATAGATGGTGGTATTGTATTGGTCGTGTGACCTAATAGTCATCATCACATAATTGCCATCGGGCACTGATACATCTGGCAGTGCATGCTCGATAAAATGGGCCTTACCATCAGGAGTATCAAACGTTCTTGTATCTCTAGGGGGATTTGGAAGTGCGAATCCATTAGGCGTTGTGACACGAACATTGTAATCTTCAAATCCTGCTAATGCGCTACTCATTAGGTCTCTAATTTGGTCATAGTTATGGCTTAAGTCCATCCAATCCCGTGTATCGCTTAGAGCAGCGGTTGCCAGTGAGGACACTATCCATACCTCGCTGCGTAAATGAGTACTTGCGGGCCTTAAACTTCCTTCAGAGGTGTGGACAATCCCCATGGAATTCTCAACAGTCACGAATTGTTTACCCGATTCTTGAATATCCATTTCAGTTCTACCAAGGCAAGGAAGAATCAAAGCAGTTTCACCTGTGACCAGATGTGACCTATTTAATTTGGTAGAAACTTGAACAGTTAACTTCACATTACGCAGTCCCTCAGCGGTTGCTTCGGTATCGGGAGTTGCAGAAATGAAGTTACCTCCCATGCAGAAGAATAAGTCTGCACCACCATCGCGCATTTGTTGGATCGCCTCGACTACGTCGACTCCATGTTCACGTGGACTTTCAATTCCACAAGCAGCATCAAGTCGAGATAGGAAAGCTTCGGAAGGGCGTTCCCAAATACCAACTGTTCTATCACCTTGCACATTTGAGTGACCTCGAACAGGGCATAATCCGGCACCTTTTTTGCCGATATGCCCACCCATGAGAATCAGGTTACTGACCTCTTGAATTACAGAAACTCCATTTTTATGTTGGGTAAGACCCATTGCCCAGCAAGCAATAGTCGAATTGGATTTGGCCATCATACGACCTGCTGTTTCAATTTGGAAGCGTGTTAGTCCAGTATCGATTTCAATTTGGGACCATCGAGTGCTAATCACGGCTTCTTTTACAGAATCGAAACCCTGTGTTGAATTTTTGATGAATTCATGGTCCAGTGCATCAAGTTCTAACTGGACTTTCATCAAGCCATGCATCAATGCGGCATCTCCACCTATCTTTATTTGCAAATGAATATCTGCTAGAGGTTCACTACCAAGTGACATTTTCATGTAATCTTGGGGATGCTTGAATCGAACTAGACCCGTTTCAGGTAATGGGTTAACATGGATAATTTTGGCACCCAGTCGTTTCGCATCTCGTAGCGCAGTTAGCATTCTTGGATGGTTTGTACCAGGGTTTTGACCAATTACCACAATGACATCTGCATGATTAAAATCTTCTAGACTGACAGTACCTTTGCCAATTCCAATAGTCTCACCAAGACCTCGGCCACTTGATTCGTGACACATATTAGAGCAATCTGGCATATTATTTGTACCCAAAGTCCTTGCAAATAGTTGATACAAGAATGCTGCTTCATTAGAGGTGCGGCCTGATGTATAGAAAATTGAATGATCAGGGCTTGTACTCTGTTTGATATTGGTAGCGATTAAATCAAAGGCATCATTCCAAGAAATTTCTTGGTAATTATTACTGCCTGGATTCAGTACCATCGGATGGGTTAGTCTTCCTTGTTTGTTCAGCCAATAGTCACTTTTCTCTGCAAGGTTTTGAACACTATGATTTGCAAAAAAACTGGGTGTGACCCGTTTGTTAGTTGCTTCATCAGCTACAGCCTTCGCACCATTTTCACAGAACTCAAACATTGTCGAGTGCTCAGGGTCCGGCCAAGCACAGCCTGGACAATCAAAACCATCGGGTTGATTGACAGTTGTAAGTGTCTTAATCGTCTTGGTTATTCCCATGCGTGAGATACCATGTAACATGGTAGATTTAGCCGCTGGAATTCCTGCTGCAACTGATTTTGGCTTCTTTATTTTGAGAGCGTTCCTGTCTGGTGGAGTAGTTGCACGAGCGTTTTCTCTACCTGACATGATTTCACCGGCTTAGTGAAGGCTTGTCAATGATGCGGCTCAATTGACCTACGATAGCCGGACTTTTGCTCGTAGCAAAGCCAACCAAGGTCATACCACTGGAACGTGCGAGAGTTTCAGCAGCGGAACTTATTGCACCTACAGCAACAATGATTTCCACACCGGAACGAACCCCCTTTGCAACTAATTCCCAGCCAATACGCCCTGAAAGTCCGATAATCTCCCTTGGCAGATCTGACCTCAAGGCGCCCCCAATCACTTTGTCAAACGCATTATGTCGGCCAATATCCTCTCGCACTGAGAGCAATTTACCCTTTGAGTCAAAAAGTGCAGCGGCATGCATTCCACCTGTTGCTTGAAACCATGGTTGATTCTTCTTCATGGTATTCATCATATCGTGTAAATTTGCTGAGAGAATAATATTGTTGGAAACAGATTGTCTCGGCATTTCAATATCACCAGTCGTACATGCCCCGCAAGCGGCAGTGAGCAAGTCTTCACTTGGCCTACTACGGACATTTCCTACAATATTTACTTCGTAACCATCGATATTAATTGAATCAACAATTCCACGACCTTCACACACAATATGCCCATACGCTAGATCTCCTAAATCAAATGGTGATGCTAGTAATCGAACGACAGTTTTTCCATCACATCGTAGAGTAACAATCCTTTCCTCGGCTAATTCATCCATTTCAGGAACTGGGCCACCATTCACCAGTCGATGGATTGGCCGCTTCACCATGTACCCTGTACTTTGTGGGAACTCATATTGGTTGTTATTGAGTAGAACCCATTCGTTCTATGATATCTATCAAAGTGTAAACAGCAGGCGCTAGCCCTTTTTTTTCAAGATTAAATTCAGATTCCCTAATGACTTTATCTCCATCCATCTCAATTAATGTCATGAAATCATCTTCCCCGTCGCTCCATGCCGAAAAATCAAGATGAAGACCGTTTTCTCGCTGTGGGCCAAAATAAAGGCTGCCGGAGGAGGTTGGTGATGAGAGTATGGAGTTCCATGCACTGTTAATCGTTTTGATTTTAACAGCTTTTTCTTTACCGTTTCTTTCGAGAACGAATGTTTTAGTTTCACTGTCAAAAATGTCGCTTTCCATTTTCGCTGCTAGTTTTGTGAACTCAATCGCCCCTCTCAATACACCTGAGGTGAAGGAACGCCAAACTCCGAAGGATAACAGCAGGAAGAGTAGAATAAAGGTAAGAACACCCAACATGTCTTTGCCTCGCTTGCATGAGCATTGAAATTATGGGCGGAAATGTAGTCCATGATTGGACTTGAACCCATCCAATACCCATGCAACTAACGGGTGTTGGAAGGGTACCCTTGCATGAGTTTCTCACGCGTGGGTGTTGGATGGGTGTCGGGTCAAAACTTAAGTTCTGAACATGTGGGAAACCACCTATGGATGAGTTCGCAGAATTGGAAAAAGAGCTTCTTGAAACGAAGAATTCATCTGACACTTCGCTACAAGATGTCCTAAATTTACTCAAAAATGGTAAATTGGAAGTTGATTATATCATCGAATCGGTGTATGAGGAATTAACCTCTGGGCAAAAGTGGGGATGGTTGGCATTAGGAATTGTTCTTACTCCGTTATTCATTGGTTTCTGGCTTCTTTGGGTTCATTTCGCTTCAGGCACTCTAAAAAATATAAATTCTACTACTCGTACAATAGGTGGAAGATATTACCTTCGTTTCTGTCATAGTATTCTCGAATATAAATACAAAAATGAGCAGTTGGTTGAGGCAAAATTAACTAAGTTAAATGATAAATCACATGTTTCTCACAGATGGAAATCTTTCGGAGATAATGGTGGACAAAATTTAGCGTTCTATATTTATTGTAGCGGAAATTATAGTGTCGAATTGGGAGAATGCAATGGAGTTATTTGGAGAAAAGAAATTTTCCAGGAAGTATACCAAAAAGTGAAAGATTTCTGTAGAATTTCAGGCCTGAAGAATTATTCGAAGGTAAGAAATAAGAAATACGCGAAATGGATAAAGGAAATGTCTTGATTGATTACAAATCGATTCGGATGAGTTGCAAGGGGTCATCCGAAAACCCTTTGCATTTTATTTTCCGATACAGAGGGGATTCAGTGGGTCGATACAGACGCTAGGCAGTGTACTGGGGGGGC
>Ga0233427_10004308_pt1 | contig 11933 bp, 12 predicted proteins | sample SI_118_April2016_5_FD_179885 | JGI IMG/M metagenome (GOLD analysis project Ga0233427, IMG submission 179885) | Seawater microbial communities from Saanich Inlet, British Columbia, Canada - SI_118_April2016_100_MG | ecosystem: Environmental > Aquatic > Marine > Inlet | place: Canada: British...
TCTTATTTAAACTAATATTAACTTTGAAATCTTGTTAGGCCAACTGATTATTTGATTCACTTGTTCGGAAATTTGCTATCAACAAACCTAAAATAAACATTGATAATATAGCATGTTCATGATGAAGGGTAGTATTTACCCATCCAATTACAAGATTTATAATTGATACACTAATACTGCTAATTACAATCCATTCAGTCTCTTTCCTGGCTACTAATTTATATATCATCCAATAAATGTAAAGCCAAAACCATACAAAAATTGAAAAGATTAATAACCCGCCACTTACTAGATAATTGAAGTAGACATTATGTGTATGCGCACCTACTCGAAATATTTCTTCATCAAAAACACCTCCGTCCTCAAGAACCCCTTTCTTAATATCATCAATTTTAATCTGGCTATAATTCTTAAACCCAATACCTAGAATCGGATTTGCCTTATAAGCATAATAATTGAATTTGAGAATTTTATCGCGTGCCGCATCACTAAAAATACTTCCTTTATTAATATACTTTACTAAGGACCATGGCGGATTATGAACAAATGAAGCTGCAATTACCGTTGAAACAATTACAGCGCTCAAAAACAAAGTCATGCTTTTCACCTTAATTATGAGATAAATAAAATAAATAGCAGTTATGAAAAGTAATATACCAAATGCTGCACTACTTCCAGTATCAATAATTGACAAGAAGAAAAATATTGATGATAAAGTTAAGAAAATTTTATGGTAAATATTTAAATTTTTATAATAAAACAATAACAAAGCCAATGAAGTAGCATAAGTGATTAATAAATATATTGCCGAATGATTTATATGTCCAACTGAATGTAGCTCTCTTAATACACCATTGCCTTCAAAATATGCGTATATCAGTGTCAGTACAGTCGCAAGTATTGAGAGCATTACTAACTGAATAATTTTTTCTGTTGAAAAATTTATCCTCGAAACTACCCATGCTATTAGTATAAAACGAGTAATGTCTCGGAAACCACCCCCATAAAGCTGATGACTGACCATTGCATTTATACTTACAATAATAGCAGCTAAAATCCATAATAAAAAAATGGAATCGATTGTTCGCCATTGCCCTCCCCAGTCGTTATTTTTTTTTGCAATAACAACCCAAGATAATACAAATAGAAGTGCAAATAAGTTTTTTGGCGCTTCAAAAGCAGGTAAAAAAATGAGCACCCCAATTAAGCAAATAAATCTAAAATCAACGCTAGCTAATTGTTTAACATTACTTTTTAATAACTTGAATGTATTTTCCATTTTTCTTTTAAATTAGATAAATATTAAAATTTATTAACTTTCAAACGAGAGCCAGAGTTGATAACTATTTCTGGTAAGGTTGATCTCAAAAAAACTAGTGTATCTTTTTTCAATGCCATTGCAATATGTAAAGGACCAGAGTCAGCACATACTATCAAAGAACTTTTCTTAACCAAATCAATAAACATTCTAGATGAATTAGCAGTTTTTTTAAAAACAAATTTTTCGCACCCGTTCCTGAAGTCAGATTTGTTCATTGATGCAATTACAATCTCAGGATGATGATACTTTTTTTGTAAATAAAGTATAAGTCTATTTAAGTCCTCACTTTGTATATTTCTTTTGATGTCAGTTGACTGCGGGCAAATCAAAATCTTTTTATAAGATTCTTTCAGTATTAATTCTTTCCTACTCCAGTCATTTTCTGGTAATTTTAAGTACCGCCTTACAACTTGATAGTGATTAATAATAGCTGGCTTATCAAAATCCTTGTAGAATATAAATTTTTTGCAATGGCTTATTAAGTAAGAGCTATCCAACCCATTTGACCAAGGATTAAAACCTATATCAAACATCCTTTTTTTTAACAACCTGATAACCTTAAATAGTTTAAATAAATTTCGCTTATTAAATGCTATACATTCAATATTTGGAAGAAATTCATTTACATATGGCTTCATTTGAGTTGGGCATAAAATTAGATATTTTTTTTGAGGGAAAAGGTCTACAAACTCTTTTATTACTACTAAGTCAATAACAGTATCACCGTATCTTGTGAATATTGAAAAAAGGATTTTTTTTGATTTAGCGATGTCAACATCATCTGGTAGAGCTGAGACTTTATCTTTTAGTTTGTATTTTAGATAAAGATTGATCACTTCCAAATTCCCATTTTTATCATCTCATCAATATTTTTCTTGCATAATGAATCCCAATCAACTAAAGGAGTCATAACGCCTTCAGTCATATGAGAGGAAAGTCCTTTTATTGGCGAAACACAAATTGCTTTTTTACGAAATAAAATTCGACCGTAAACATTTTCGCTCAATTTTGCATCACTTGGACCCAATGCTGATAACTTAATATATTTTTCAAATTTTTTAATAGTACTACTTTGCAATAAAAATGTATGCGTTGTATTAGTAATTTGTCTCCAATGACAGTGCTTGGACAAAAAAATAAAAGACAATCTCTTCCATTGTGACTTGTAACGGTCAGGATAGTCTGGGAGATGGATTATTAGAGGAATTTTTGACAGGTCTCCGATTATTCTGTTCATGTAATTTTTCTTTTTCGGCGAAGTCTGAAAGTATTGCTCTTTATTTTCAATAAGTTCAGAAATATATATAAATGCATCTGGCGAATGCAAATAATCATCTTCACACATATACACCCATTCATCATCAGGTACATTTAGAGCTATATCAATTTGTTTTTGTAGAGATTTTGCAGCACTTCCAAGCTTATCATTATCAACAATAACATCATTAAAGTTCTTAAAAAAATCAAGGAGCTCTATTGACAAATCATCGCCAATAATCTTTATTTGATATTGTGAGTTCTGAAGGGACTTGTAAAGGCTATAAAAGGATACTTTGATAGTTTGTAATTTGTTTAAGTTATATGGTCTTTTAACTTTATGAACTGACTCAATCTTATCGCAAGCTCTCAGGAGAATATTGAACTTAACACTCATGATTTTAATTTGGCCACTACTGCGCTGCCTGACTTATCTGGAATGATAATCGGGGTCTCAGGCTTGTTGAGAAAAAAATCATGGAATAGTTTCGCTGTTGTACCCCTAAATACTCCGACTTCAGCTATAGAGCCAGGAATATCATTAATTTTAATGTATTCTATTTGATTTAATAAAAAATACAATCTAACTAGATCACCTTTATCATTTCTAGGCGAGTTTTTAACCCAAAACCTATACAAATTATCCCAATTCTCAATCTTATTTAACTTTGTATGGAAATCAGGCTTATGAGACAAATATAAATCCGAATTTAAAGCAATATAATCTGAAAATCTCCTTATAAATGAATTAATGAATTTTATAGATTTCATAAGCCTAAAACCTCATGAGTCTTCTCAAATACTTGATCTATACTAATTAAAGCCATTCCATCTGATCCTCTTTGTTTTTTTGGAGCAACATTTACAAAGCTTCCATCTACTTGAATTACTTTATGGAAATTAAAATCTTGGTAAGGCCCATAAATTTTCGAATCTGTTGGCCCAAAAAGTGATACTGTTTTAACTTGCAAAGCAATGGCCAAATGCATTGCTCCAGTATCGTTTGTCAATAATAGATCAAGATCATTGATTATTATTGGCAATTCATTAATTTTGGACTTTCCACATAAATTAATTACTGATTCTTTATCTTCTATAGCTCTTTCAAAATTGTAAGAAATTAATTGCTCAGCCCTTGTCGCCCCTAATAATACAAATTTAATTTTTACTAGAGTTGACTGCAATCTATTTGCTAATTTGATAAAATTTTCTAAAGGCCACATTTTATATGCATCCTGTGACCCCATTTGAATACCAAGGTATTTGTAATTTTGATTTTTAATAATAAAGCCATTTTTTTTGTAAAAATGGTAAGGTATTAACATTTTTTTACTAATAGTGCTTGGATTAAAAAACTTTACTAAGTCTAACTTTTTTTCAATGTTATGTTTGTAATCAATATTAGCTGAATTTAAAAAAATTTTAAGAAATTTATGATTTACATTATCAGTAGTTTTTAAAATATTTCTTGCTCCACCTAGTACAGAAAAAAATATATCCTCTGGACCATTTGAATGAAATAAAAATATCGTATCTATTTCTCTAGACCTTATTTCACTTATTACTTTGAATTGATTTATAAATCCCGAAGAATATAAAATAAAACCGTCTATAAATTCAAACCCATCGAATAAAGGAAACATTTTTTTGTTAATTAAAAAAGTGAGACTAATCTCAGGAAAACTTTTACGCAGTGAAACTATTGAAGGAGTTGAAAGCAAGGTATCTCCCAGTCCAGTATTAGATACAACTAAAATATTTTTAAATGAATCAATATCTGACGGTTTCTTAAAAAATGGCAGAATTTTATTTACTTGCTCAATTATTTTCATAAATAATTTAATCTAAAATTTCTTTATATGAAGTCATTATCTTTTTAACCATAACTTTTGATGAAAAATTTCTAATCATATGCTTTCTTGTGGAGACTTCATCAAAATTATTAAGGAAAATAGAAACACCATTAATTAGTGCCGCTTCATCACCTTTTTGAACAAGTTGAAAATTATTATTATGAAATAAATCTCTGGTGCTTCCAGTATCAGAAGATACAACTTGTTTATTCATAAATAATCCTTGCATTACAGATTGTGATACACCTTCTTTTGAATCAGAACTTAGAACAAGAATATCAATTGCACACAAAAACTTGGGCGAATTATTTATATGGCCAATCATTTTTACATGTGCAGTCAAGTTAAGCTCATTAATTATTTTTTCTATATTTTCTTTCTGAGGGCCATTACCTGCAATAATAAAAACTAGAACCTTGTTAGGAAATTTTTTTATAAGCGATTTTGCCATTTTTAAAAATAAATCATGTCGCTTGAATTTTCTCAAAACAGCTAATATTCCAATTGCAATTTCACTATCTTTAATTTTAAGTTCTCTTCTACATTCTGCCCTGCTATAACTTGCTGGATTAAAAATAGAGTCATCAATGCCTGTAGGTATTGAAATTATTTTATTTTCATTAATTCGATTATATTTGATCATATCATCTTTAACCTTCTGACCCGTAGTGAAAATATAATCTGCTAATTCATTAATAAAATTTAATCTTGATGAGTTTATTTTGTTAGATAAGTGACGAGTTCTAATAAATTTTACTCCAGCTAATTTAGCAGCAAACCCACCCACCCATGTATCTTTTCCACTATGTGTATTTACAATATTAATAGAGTAATATTTAATTATTTTTTTTAGTTTTAATAAGGTGATGAAATCTACATTGCCTCTAAAGGGCAAAACAAATACCTTTATATTATTTGCAATTGCCTCATCCTTTATCATTGAGTCTTCACGACAAGCCAGATAAACTTCTACGCCCTCTGAACGAACCATTTTCATTTCATGGATAATTCGAATCTCCTGGCCACCCCATCCATCAGACCATTCAGTATGTAAAACTCTAATAGTTTTGCTCATCTAGCATTTCCGAAATATTGCTTTTAATTTTCTCAAAATCAAGACTCATTAAACAATCACTAATCTTACTTCCATTACAACCATCTTTACCACATGGCTGACAAAGTCTACTTTCAGAAAACACTCTATGCATGCCCATTACTTGAAAGCCTTTAATCATGCTATATCCTGATCTAACTTCACTATTATCCCAAGGACCCCAATGACATGCTCCGCTTGGCCCAAAAAAAGCAAGAACTGGGACATTATTAGATGCACTTAGATGCATTATTGATGTATCCACTCCAATAAATAGTCTGGCTTTTTTATTTAAAGCAGCAGTTTCTTTAAGTGATAATTTGCCAGAAAGATTTAGTGGCTTAGATTTTGTAAAACTTAGAATTTTATTAACTTTTTCAAGTTCAAACTTATCTTCTGATGCTGTTATAACTACCTTTAAACCCATATTTAACTCGCAATAGTCAATAATTTGCGCCATTGTAATGTCAGAAATACATTTAAAAAGCCATCTGGAGACCGGATGGATATGGATAAAATCTTTAATATTGGTTAACTCGCTGGATAGAGCTTGATCATCCTTTGGGCTCCAGAAAATTTCAACTTTTTTATTGGCAATTGGAATATTTAAAGCTCTAAGTGGATCTAAATTTACTTCAACTGTATGTCTTAAACCTTGACTTGGAGTCTGATGAGTAAGAGCTTTTCTAAAAAACCAATTCTTATTTAAACAGCCTATTCTTATGGGTGACTTAGCCCACCAAGCAATTAGATTTCCTCGGTCGCCATTAGTAAGATTAATTACAATATCATACTTCTGTTTTTTAAAAAAACAGATAAATCTAACCTCTTCCCTTATTCTTGAAATACTATTTAAAGACTTTACGTTAACTCTATCATATGTATATATTTCATTTAAGTTTGGATTCAAAGTTAACATTGCTTCAGTTTCTTTATTAATGCAAAAATCTATTTTTGCACTAGGGTAATGATGTCTGAGGTTATTAACTAATGGAGTACTCAGTAAAACATCGCCGATATTACGAAACTTAATCAGAAGAATTTTCATAAAGTTAATTATCTATACTTCCAGTATGTATATTGAGCATACACCTTTGCAATTATAAATCCTCGCCATCCTTCCATAAAACCTTGCTTTAGAATATAAATTTTAAAAAAAGTCCAAATAGGACTGAATAAAGCTTTAAAGATATTTTTTTTCTTTTGACTTAGGTTTGAATACTTTTTTTGTTTGAGAATAAATTCATCGACATTATCATATGCTAAATGAATCATATGATTTTTTAATTTAGATACTTTTCCTTGAACGTTAACACTCTCATGAACATCCACTTCGCTAAAACTACCCATATGCTTGTTATAAAGCCTCAAACTATAATCTGGATATAAGCCACATGTTTTAATGCTTTTTCCAAAAAACCAATTAAGCCTAGGAACTAAGTATCCATTTGAAGATGGCTTATCAATCTCACTTAGAATCTCTTGCTGAAGTTCCTTAGTAATTCGCTCATCAGAATCTAATACAAAAACCCAATCATTAATAGCTAGATTAACTGCAAGATTTTTTTGCTTACCAAACCCCAGCCAATCATGTTGTTCAACTCTGGCTCCCATTCTTAAAGCTATTTCACAAGTTTTATCACTGGAATTACTATCTAGTATCAAAACTTCATTAGCAAACTTAGCAGACTGAATTGCATCCCCAATTAACTTTTCTTCATTTTTAGTAATGATTACTACAGAAAGGGAATAACTCATCTAAAATAAAATATATTTGATTTAAAGTTTATTATACTCGTCCTATTTTATGGCCATAAAAACTATTTTTCTTGATCGTGATGGGGTTATAAATAAAGAAGTAGGCTATCTTCATAAGATAGAAGACTTTATATTTATTGAAGGTGTGTTTGAAGCATGCCTTTTTTTTCAAAAATTAGATTATCAAATAATTATCGTCTCAAATCAATCAGGAATTGCTAGAGGTTACTTCACATCATTTGATTATAAAAAGCTTACTAAATGGATGCTTTATAAATTCTCTAAACAAAATATTTCAATTCTAGATACTTTCTTTTGTCCTCATGGCCCAAAATCAAAATGTAGTTGTAGAAAGCCTAAACCTGGAATGATAATTGATGCTATGAATAAATACAATATTGATTTGGAAAAGTCTTGGATGATTGGAGATAAAGAGACAGACATTGAGGCAGCAAATCTTGCTGGCATAAGTAATACAATATTATTGAGGAGTGGTCATTTAATTAATGAGTCTGATTCAAAATCAAAACACATAATTGACTCAATCAAGGACTCCATTAATTTAATTAAAAACTAAATCCCATAATATTCCTTGTACCATTCAATAAACTTTGCAACACCTTTATCAATTTTTACTGAAGGTTTGTATTTGAAGTCTTTAACCAAATCTGTTACATCTGCATAAGTATCAAGAACGTCCCCAGGTTGAAGCGGGAGTAAATCTTTTTTGGCCTTAATTTCTAAGGCATTTTCAATCGCTTGAATATAGTCCATTAGCTCAATAGGTGAATTATTACCTATATTATAAATCCTCCATGGAGCATTAGATGTCGCAGGATCTGGCATACTACTGTTCCAATTTTCATTTGACGTAGCTGGTTCATCTAAAACATGGATAACTCCTTTAACAATATCATCAATATATGTAAAGTCTCTTCGATGCTTCCCATAATTAAAAACTTGGATTTTTTTTCCAGACAATATTGATTTTGTGAATTTTTGTAAAGCCATATCTGGCCTATCCCAAGGACCATAAACTGTAAAAAATCTTAGTCCAGTGGTAGGCAAATTATAGAGATGGCTATAACTATGAGCCATAAGCTCATTAGCCTTTTTAGTCGCAGCATATAAGCTAACTGGATGATCAACATTATCATGGACAGAAAAAGGGGTTTTACTATTTGAGCCATAAACAGAGCTACTTGATGCATAAACAAGGTGCTTAACATTATTATAACGACATGCTTCAAGTATATTTGCGAAACCGACTATATTTGAATCAATATAGGCTTGAGGGTTTTTTATAGAATAGCGAACACCAGCCTGAGCTGCTAAATTTACAACACTATCAAATTGATGTTCTTTGAACAATGATTTAACTGAATCACTATCCTTAATATCCATTCTAATATGTATGTAATTTGGTTGATCAATATGACGCTGTAGTCTAGATTCTTTTAGTTTTGGATCATAATAATTATTATGATTATCAATACCAACAACTTCATCACCCCTTTCTAATAATTTTATTGACAAAGCTGAGCCAATAAAGCCAGCAGAGCCAGTAACTAAAACTTTCATAATCTCCCTTTAATCAGTATTGAATAAATCACGAGTATATACCTTTCCTCTGACATCATTAATTTCGCTAGTTACTCTATTGGCAATAATTACATCCGACAACTTTTTAAATTCATCAAGATTTGAAATAACCTTTGAATTAAAAAATACATCTTCTATTAATACTGGCTCATAAACAACAACTTCAATTCCTTTTGCTTTAATCCTCTTCATTACACCTTGAACAGATGATTCTCTATAGTTATCAGAGTCAGTTTTCATAATTAAACGATAAACCCCAACAATTTTTGGCTTTTTACTTAATATTGATTCCGCTATAAAATCTTTTCGAGTTGTATTTGCATCGACAATAGCCTTAATAAGATTATTAGGTACATCATCATAATTAGCTAATAATTGCTTCGTATCTTTAGGAAGGCAATAGCCGCCATAACCAAAAGATGGGTTGTTGTAATGAGAACCAATCCTGGAATCTAAACTAACCCCTTCAATAATTTGTCTGCTATTTAAAAGATGTTTTTCGGCATATGAATCTAATTCATTGAAATATGCTACCCTCATAGCAAGATATGTATTTGAAAAGAGTTTTATTGCCTCAGCTTCTGTTGATTCAGTGAAAAGTAATTTAACATCTTTAGTCAATGCTAGTTCACTCATAATTACACCAAATCGCCTTGCTGAATTTAACTTAGATCCTATAATAATACGAGATGGATATAGATTGTCATAAAGAGCTCTACCTTCTCTTAAAAATTCAGGAGAAAAAATAATATTTTTAGTACTCAAATTTTTTCTAATTTCTTTTGTATACCCAACTGGAACAGTTGATTTAATTACTATTAGAGCAGAAGGATTAATTTTGATTGAATCTTTAATAACTGTCTCAACTGACTCAGTATTGAAACAATTAGTTTTGACATCATAATTTGTTGGAGTAGCAACAATAATAAAATCAGCATCGCCTAAGGCTTTTTTTATGTTCGATGTAGCCGACAATTTAAGTTTTTTAGTTTGCAGGAAGTTTTCTATCTCGGTATCAACTATGGGTGAAATTTTGTTATTCAATTTTTCCACTCTACTGGAGTCTATATCGTAAGCAATTACTTGATGTTTTTGGGATAAAAGCACTGCGCTTGATAATCCAACATAACCTATACCTACTACTGCAATTTTCATGGGGTTACCTTTAGAAGTTGATTTGCAATTTTAACAATTTCATTAACGCTTATTTCATTAATAGAAAAGTCATTTTTATTTAACTTTTTATGATTAATGATTGAGCTTGATTTGAGAGCTTTATTGGATTGCGTTTGATACATTCTTTCAACAGGAGTTGGGCCAAAAAGAATAATTGAAGGAATATTTAAAGCCCAAGAAATATGTGAAGGTCCCGTATCATTTCCAATCAACAAACTAGCGCAGCTAATTAAATACTTTAATTCATCTAAATTTAATTTTGGCATCACTTTAATTTGATTTGATTCATCACTCATCCATTCTACTTTTTTACGCTCTGTCTCATTACCCCATACTACTAAACATTCTTTTTTCAAAAGGTTAGCAATTTGAACATATTTTTCTTTAGGATAATTTCTACTTTTCCATGTAGAACTAACCACCATAACAATAAATTTAGATTCTGGAATAATCAACTTACTCTTAGAAAATAAAAAAGAATTTTTTAGGTTAATTTCATCCGTTGTTATTTTAATGTTTAAAGCATCAGAAACTAATTTTACATTCCTTAAAATTGTATTTTGATCATATCCAATACTAACTTTCTGATCATAAACATATGAAGCTAATCTCTCTCTGACTGAATAAGCATCAAATCCAATTACTTTCTTGCTATTAATTAACCAAGAAATAATAGCAGTCTTTATAAGTCCTTGAAGATCAATTACTAAGTCATATTTTCCAAATTTTTTTATTTTAGATAATTCTAAATATAGTAATAAAGGTGATTTATTTTTTTTAATTTTTTTAAATTGAACAGTGTGGATTTGATTGATATGGTGATTATTTTCCAAAATTCCTTTGAATTTTTTTTCTACTATCCAATCAATTTTTGAGTCTGGGTAATTCTTCTTAATGAATTGAAGAACAACCATAGAATTAACAATATCACCAAGTGCTGAAATTTTTACAATAGCTATTCTCATAAAATAACATTTTACAACTGTACCAACCTATTAAGCGTGACATATTAAATTTACCTTTTAATGATATAATTTAGTCTGTTAATATCTCTTGACCTTTTTGCAAATGAGCACTCCCAATAAAGTCGAAAAAACAGCTAACTTTATCCGCAATATAATTGACAAAGACTTGTCAGATGGCTTGCATGATACTGTAATTACTCGTTTTCCTCCTGAACCTAATGGCTATCTCCATATAGGCCATGCAAAGTCTATCTGCCTAAATTTTGGCACCGCCTCTGATTATGAAGGTTATTGTAATTTAAGATTTGATGATACGAACCCCTCCAAAGAAGATATTGAATATGTTAACTCTATAAAAAGTGATGTTGAATGGCTTGGCTTTAGTTGGAACAATGAAGTGAAATTTAGCTCTAACTATTTTGATATTTTCTATGACAGTGCCATAGAACTAATCAAAAAAGAGTTAGCTTATGTCTGTTTTTTAAGCGCTGAAAAAACTCGTGAATATAGAGGTACGCTTACAAAGGCTGGAAAAAATAGCCCTTATAGAGGCTCAACAGCTGAAGAAAATCTTGCTCTTTTTAAAAAAATGAAAGAAGGTAAATTTAAGGAAGGAGAGTGCGTGCTTAGAGCAAAAATAGACATGGCGTCAAGCTTTATGTGTATGCGAGATCCTACCCTATATCGTATTCGCTTTGAATCCCACCACCAAACTAAAGATAACTGGTGCATCTATCCAATGTATGATTTTGCTCACTGTCTAGGTGACGCCATTGAAGGAATAACTCATTCAATATGTACTTTGGAGTTTCAAGACAATCGAAGAATTTATGATTGGACTTTAGAAAATATAGATGCCTTTAATAAACCTGATAGGCCACATCAATATGAGTTTTCTCGATTAAATC
>Ga0233427_10004312_pt1 | contig 11928 bp, 11 predicted proteins | sample SI_118_April2016_5_FD_179885 | JGI IMG/M metagenome (GOLD analysis project Ga0233427, IMG submission 179885) | Seawater microbial communities from Saanich Inlet, British Columbia, Canada - SI_118_April2016_100_MG | ecosystem: Environmental > Aquatic > Marine > Inlet | place: Canada: British...
TTTTGGAATTCCTGCCGAAAATCAATCATTGGATGACAGGAATATTGAACTCGCCGTTTACACAAGCGGCTCACTTGGTTCCACGCGAACTGCTCGCGCACCGGCGCGCCCATGCGGGAAAGCATAATTTTCACCGCAGCCTCTGGATCGGTGTGGCGTTCGTGCTGAGTTTGCTTTTGGCGTGGATCCTCCTGCGCCTTTACCGCTCGCGTGATGCACTCAATGTGCAGGTCCGCGAGGCGGCTGGCGAGCTTGAAGACGAGGTTCTACGCCGTGTGCAAACCGAAGCTGACTATCAGAGTATCTTCGAAAATGCTGTCGAAGGGATCGTCCTGACGACGCCAGAAGGCAAGTTTGCGCGCGCCAATCCAGCCTGCGCAAAGATGCTCGGCTATGATACGCCCGAAGAATTGATGAGCTCAATCACCGATATAGCGGCTGAAATTTGGGTCGACCGCAATGAGCGCAATGCCATGCTGGATGACTTGCGCCGGGATTCTGAAGCCCATGTGGAGGTCCGTATGTACCGCAAAGACGGCGGTTTTATCTGGGTCTCTATGTCGGTTTCGGCGAAATACGACGACGATGGTGGTTTGGAATTTGTTGAGGCGATCTTACTTGATATCACTGAACGCCGAGCATCGGAAGTCAACTTGAAGGCGGCAAAAGAAGAGGCGGGATCGGCCGATATGGCGAAATCATCATTCCTGTCATCTATGAGCCACGAACTCCGCACGCCATTGAATGCCATCATCGGATTTTCGCAGCTTCTAACCTCAAGCAAGAAACTGGGGTTGGCGGACAAGCAAAAGCGCATGGTTGATCAGATATTGAGTAGCGGCCAGCACCTGTTGGCGCTAATCGATCAGGTCCTGGACTTCTCGAAGATTGATGCCGGCCAGATTGACGTGAACATCGTTGATGTGTCCGCCGATCGGATTTGCCACGACTGTGTTGAAACCGCGAGCATGTTGGCGCGGGCGGCCGAATTTGACTTGGTATATGCGGCGGATGGACGGGATTTGCCGATGGTGCGCGCCGACCCGACCCGGCTTCGTCAGATCATTTTGAATTTGCTGTCGAATGCGATCAAATACAATCGGCCGAAAGGCCATGCCGTGCTGGACTGCACCGAGCAGTCGAACGGATATGCCCGTTTCGAGGTTACCGACACGGGCGAAGGCATCGCCAAATCCTTGCACGAGAAGGTTTTCGTTCCCTTCGAGCGCCTCAATCAGCAGACCGGGCCGATTGAGGGATCGGAAATCGGCTTGGCGTTATCGAAACGCATTGCCGATATCATGAATGCAAAGATGGGTTTCGTCAGTGCGACGGGAACCGGTTCGACGTTTTGGGTTGATGTACCGATCTCGAGCGGTATTGCCGATCGGCCAAAAGATGAAACCGGCACTATTATATCAGAGATTGCGCCGACCGACGCCTAAGCGTTGAAGTCCAGGTCCCAGTCCCGGTAGCGGTCCGGGTCATCACCCCATTTGTCGCGGACTTTGACGAATAGAAACAAATGAACGCGGGTATCAAGAATGTCTTCCAGTTCGGTCCGGGCTTGGGCGCCGATGCGTTTAATTTGGCGCCCGCCCTTGCCTAGGACAATCGCCTTTTGTGTATCGCGCTCGACATAAATGATCTGCCCGATCCGCACCGACCCGTCTTCCTTGTCTTCCCACGATTCGGTCTCCACCGTGGCCGCATAGGGCAATTCCTGATGCAGTTCCAAATACAGCTTCTCGCGGGTAATTTCAGCGGCCAATAAACGTTCCGGCATGTCGGAGATCTGGTCTTCCGGGAACAGCCACGGCCCTTCCGGCAGCAGGCCGGTCAGATGCGTCATCAACGGCGCGACGCCGTCGCCGGTGATGGCCGACGTCATGAAAATTTCCGTGGCAACGCCGCTGGCCTGAACGGCGGCCACAAGTGCCAAGAGATCGGGTTTCTTGACCAAATCGACTTTGTTGATGGCGACGACGGCTTGGCGCTGACTGTCCTTCAGGCGCTCGATAATCGCTTTCGTATCTTCATTCATGCCACGCGATGCGTCGACCAGAAGCAACATATGGTCGGCGTCTCCGGCACCGCTCCAGGCGGCGGCGACCATGGCACGGTCAAGACGGCGGCGCGGCTGGAAGATGCCTGGTGTATCGATGAAAATGATCTGCGCTCGGCTGTCTTCTTGATCCGCTATGCAAATGCCCAACACCCGCGTCCGGGTCGTTTGCACCTTCGGTGAGACGATCGAAACCTTGGTGCCGACCAAATGGTTGAGCAGCGTTGATTTTCCAACGTTCGGCGCGCCGACGATGGCGATAAAGCCGGCGCGGGTGACTGGCTCTGTCACTGGTTCAGTCATGGGGTGCCTACCTTGCCGGCAAGGCGCGTCAGTAGGTTTTCCGCCGCGGCCTGTTCGGCGGCCCGCTTCGATGGCCCCTCGCCCGTTGCCGGTGCTTCACCGGTAACACTGACCTGGATGTGGAAGATCGGTTCATGGTCCGGTCCGGTGCGTTCAAGCGTTTCGTATTCGGGCAATGCCAGACCCCTGCCTTGGGCCCATTCCTGAACGCTGGTTTTCGCATCCTTGCGCGGGGTCTGATCTTCTTCCGCCAACGGAGTCCAGTAGCGGCGGACGAATTGGTCCGCAGCGGCAATGCCGCCGTCCAGGTATATCGCCGCGATCACCGCCTCGCAGGTGTTGGCCAATAGCCCGTCCTTGCCGGCACCGCCGGTTTCGCGCTCGCCATCGGACATCAAGATGTGTTGGTCGAGGGAAATCTCAATCGCCACCCGGGCCAGGCTTTCACGCCGCGCCAATGCCGTAAACCTGTATCCAAGGTCGCCCTCGGCTTCCGATGGAAATTTTTCGAACAGCATTTCGGCAACAATCAGCCCGAGCACCCGGTCGCCCAGGAATTCCAGGCGTTCGTTAGATTGGATACGAACCGGAGTCATTGACGCATGGGTCAACGCCTGACGCAGGATATCGGGATTGTCGAAACGATGGCCGAGGCGGGCTTCAAGGTCGCTCAACTCGCCCACGCTCATTCAATCCCTTCGAAGAACCGGCTGAGACGCAACGAGGATGGCCATTTCCAGAACTTCCACGCCGCGCCATCAACGGAAAAGAATTTGAACTCGGCGCGACCGACAAGGTTTTCGCGCGGGATGAAGCCGACGTCGGTCAAATAGCGGCTGTCCTTGGAACGGTCCCGGTTGTCGCCCATGCCGAAATAGTGCCCATCGGGGACCTCATAGACCTGGGTATTGTCACCGAAACCGGAATCAGTCTCTTCCAAGATGAAATGTTCGACACCATTCGGCAATGTTTCCAAAAAACGCGGAATACGTTGGAAGCGACCGGACCATTCGTCGCGCTCTACGTGTTCGCCGGCGTGGCGACGTTTTACGGCTTTGCCGTTGATATGGAGAATGCCCTTGATGACCTGCAGTTTGTCGCCCGGCAGGCCGACAATCCGCTTGATGTAATCGGTTGTGTTGTCTGACGGTAGTTTGAAGACTGCGACGTCGCCGCGTTCGGGTTCGGAAAACAAAACCCGTCCGGGGATCAACGGCAAACCGAATGGTAGCGAATACCGGCTGTAGCCATAGGAAAATTTCGACACGAATAGATAGTCACCGACTAGCAGCGTCGGTTTCATTGATCCTGATGGAATATTGAAGGGCTCGTAGGCGACGGTGCGGATGACAAGCGCGATAAACACCGCGATGACAACAGTCTTCAGCGTCTCTTTCCAGTCGCCTTCATCGCTGGAGTCTTGGTCGGCAGCGTCGTTCTCGTGGCCCTCGCCGTTTTCGTCGATCTGATCAATGGAATCTTCGTCTTCGGCGTCGATTTCGGTGATCAGGTCGTTAGGGTCGGTATTGGCCATGAATGACAGTGCCTTTTGCGAGCAGTCTAAATTGAATTGAAAACCGGCCAGTAAAACTGCGCCGAGGCCGGCGCGAAGCGCCGCCGATATGGCCAGCACCCGCTGGGACTGTCAAGGATCATCATGGGTCATCATGGGCCGTGGACTTGGCGCCGACGGCTTCAATCACCACCACCGCGTTGGCCATGGGGTATTCATCGCTTTGCGTGACGTGCACCGCGGTGCGCATGCCGGGTGGTGTCAATTCGTTCAGACGCCGCAGCGCGCCGCCGGTGATCTGCATGAACGGTTGGCCGGAGGGATGATTGGCAACCACCATGTCACGCCAGAAAACGCCGTTGCGAAATCCGGTGCCTAGTGCCTTCGCGCAGGCTTCCTTGGCGGCGAAACTTTGTGCCAAAGACGCTGCTGGATTAGGCCGTCGGAAGGCTTTGGCGCGTTCATTATCGGAATAGAGGCGATCCAAGAAACGCTCACCGAAACGCGCCAACGTTTTCTCGATGCGCCGGATATCGCAAAGATCGGTGCCGATCCCGAGTATCATCTCAAGCGCTGCGCTGATTGGTGCTGTCGGCGCGGGCTTTGTCCATCAAGGCCCGCATCCGCCTGATGGCGCTATCCAAGCCGCCGAATATGGCCTCGCCGACCAAGAAGTGCCCGATGTTGAGCTCGGCGATTTGCGGAAGTGATGCGACCGGCGCGACGGTATCGAATGTAAGACCGTGCCCGGCATGGCATTCAAGCCCGAGATCACCGGCGTGCACTGCGGCCACAATGATGCGCTCCAGCTGGGCTTCGCGGGTGACTTGGCGGGCGTCGCAGTAGGCGCCCGTATGTAATTCAACCACCGGCGCGCCAAGCGATACGGCGGCATCAAGCTGGCGGGGGTCGGGCTCAACAAACAAGGAAACCCGGATGCCTGCGTTGTTCAACGCATCGATATAGGGCTTCAGGTGATTGTGGCCGCCGGCCGCGTCAAGCCCGCCTTCGGTGGTCCGTTCTTCGCGTTTCTCGGGCACCAGACACGCCGCGTGGGGCTTGTGTTCCAGCGCGATATCTAACATCTCGTCGGTCGCTGCCATCTCAAAGTTCAACGGTACCTTGAGCTGGTCAATGAGCCGTTCGATATCGCCGTCGGAAATATGGCGGCGGTCTTCGCGGAGATGTGCGGTGATGCCGTCACAGCCGGCGTCCTCGGCCAATTTGGCGGCGCGCACGGGATCAGGAAAGCCGCCGCCGCGGGCATTCCGAATGGTCGCGACGTGATCAATATTGACGCCGAGGCGCAAAGGTTGTGGTCCCAGGGGATTGTTCATGGCGTTGTCTCCTATGCCCTCTTATGTCTTCGTTTGGATGCTTTCAGCACTGGTTCCGGCATTTTTCCGGCGGCGTTGCATCCGAGCTTTCTGGTATCCACCGACCATGGCATTGAGCGGAAAATAGAATACCACCCAAATGAAGGCCATGGTGGGCACGCTGCCGATCAACATGGGCCAAAACACCGGCCCTGCGGTTTCCATAAGGAAATCCATGTCGCCCGACAACAGCGCTTCCATCATGTTACCGAAGAGCGCGCTAAAATCCAGGTCGGTCACATCGCGTCCGGCCTCGCCGACGCCCATCCATTGGCCGACCTGATAGATCCAGACCCAGATGAACGGGAATGTCCACGGATTGCCGACTGCCGTGCCGATGGCCGATGAAATGATGTTGGCGCGGACCAGCCAGGCCCATATGCCGCCGAGAATAAGATGCAAGCCGACAAAAGGCGTGAACGAGACGGCGGCGCCACAGGCAAACCCAGCGGCAATTTCATAAGGCGAGCCCGGAAGCCGGCCGACGCGGTGACGCAGGTAATGGCTGGTCCTGCGCCAGCCCATCGCCGGCCATAGAAAGCTGATAACCCGTTGGCCTATATTCGGTTTTTCACGGCGGTTAAACATTTGAGAACTATAACTAAAAGGCCCGATTTGGCGATGCGAAAAATGCGCTCGGTGGCTAGCCGAACGATTAACCCCTGGCCCGTTCGACGGAATTGATCGACGGTGTGACGCGCAGGGCGGCGATGATATCGGTCAGATGTTTGACGTCGCGGACTTCAATATCGATGACCATATCGAAGAAATCTTCGGAACGTTGGGCGATTTTCAGGTTCGAGATATTGCCGCTGTTCTTGGCGATCACGGTGGACAGATCGCCCAGGCTGCCCGGCGCATTGAGAACTCTGATCATGACGCGTCCGACATGCGTGTCCGGTACCGCATCCTGAAGATCCCAGGCCAGATCGATCCAGCGTTCCGGCGCATCCGCGTAGGTTTCCAGCGCTTCACAATCGATGGTGTGAACGTTGATGCCCTTACCTGTCGTCACGATGCCGACGATCCGGTCGCCGGGCAATGGATGGCAGCAGCTGGCCATGTGCAGGGCCATACCCGGAATTAACCCTTTGATGGACACCGCATCGGGATCGATGTCGGCGGGGCCTTTCGGTTGGCGCTTTCGGGCTTGGGCAAGCGAGACAATGTTTTCGTCGTTGTCTTTTTTCTTCAAGCCCGGGTAGACGGCCTCGACAACGGCGCGCCCGGTGACATGTCCGGCGCCGACCTGAGCACAGAGATCTTCGGCGCTGGGCTGTTGGAAAACCGTCAGCACTTCGCCAAGTGCCTTGTCGGAGAGCTCATAGCCTTCTTCGCGAAACGCCCGGCTGAGGATGGAGCGGCCGAGTTTTTCGTATTCGTCGCGTTCCTGCAGGCGGACAAAGCGCCGGATTCGTGAGCGCGCCTTACCGGTAACGACGAACCGTTCCCACGTTGGCGATGGAGTTTGCGCTTTTGAGGTGATGACTTCCACCTGATCGCCGTTGCGAAGCTGGGTCCTCAGCGGCATCATCCGGCCATTAATCTTGGCCCCGACGCAGCGGTCGCCAACTTCTGAATGGACGGCGTACGCGAAATCCACCGGCGTTGCGCCATGCGGCAGATTGATCAAGTCACCGCGCGGCGTGAAGCAAAACACCTGATCTTGGAACATTTCAAGTTTGGTGTGTTCAAGAAACTCTTCCGGGCCCGACGCTTGCTCCAAGATATCCAATAACTCGCGCAGCCACCGATACTGCGGTCCCTCGGCCGTCGGCCCGCCTTGTTTGTAGTTCCAATGCGCAGCCACGCCGTGCTCGGCGATTTGATGCATTTCCTCGGTTCGTATCTGCAATTCGATCCGTTGGCGCTCGGGGCCGAAGACACCGGTGTGCAAGGACCGATAGCCGTTCGGTTTGGGGGTTGAGAGATAATCCTTAAACCGGCCCGGCACGACGGGGTAGGCGCTGTGGGCAATGCCCAAGGTCTGATAGCAGGTATCTACGTCTGCAACGATTATCCGAAAGGCCATGATGTCGGAAAGCTGTTCGAAGCCGACATCGTTTTTCTGCATTTTTTTCCAGACCGAGAACGGTGATTTTTCACGCCCCGAGATTTCGGCCTCGATACCGTTTTCGCTCAGGACGCGGCCCAGTTCAAGAATGATCCGGTCCACCAGGTCCCCGCCCTTGGAACGCAGGAAATTAAGGCGTTTGAGGATCGATTGGCGGGCATCCGGATTGATCTCAGCAAACGATAGGTCTTCCAGTTCCTGCTTCATTTCCTGCATGCCGATGCGTTCCGCCAAGGGCGCGTATATGTCCATGGTTTCCGCAGCGATGCGCAGCCGCTTGTCGGGATTTTTGATGAAATGCAGGGTCCGCATGTTGTGTAGGCGGTCGGCCAATTTGACCAACAGCACGCGGATGTCTTCCGACATGGCGAGCACGAACTTGCGGAAGTTTTCCGCTTGTTTGGCCTGATCGGATTGAAACTCGATCCGTGTCAGTTTGGTGACGCCGTCGACCAGGCGCGCCACATTCGGGCCGAATTGCTCGGAGATGTCGTCATGGCTGACTTCGGTATCTTCAATGGTGTCGTGCAGGAGTGCGGTGACGATGGTGTCCGCATCCAGTTTGTAAGATGTCAGGATGCCGGCGACTTCGAGAGGGTGGGAAAAATACGGGTCGCCTGAGGCGCGGGTTTGTGAACCATGCGCCTTCATAGCGAAGACGTAGGCGCGGTTCAGCATATCTTCGCTGGCGGTGGGGTCATAGGCGCGGACGCGCTCGACCAATTCAAATTGTCGGATCACCGAGCCGGCTCCGTGTGTTCGTCCGGCGCGTGAAGAATTTGATTGTCAGATAAAGGCCGGCCCCGAGTAATCAACAACAGTGATGTCGCCGGGCGCCGGTTCATAATCAGCCAGGCCCGCTGGGGCCCTCTCCGATGGTCGCCATGATGTCGCCGCCGGCATCCGCCGCGGCCGCACCGTCATCGCCATCCGCGGCATTTTCCAGCGTCGCCACGTAGCCGGCATCGCCGCCCATTTCCGTGTTCATGTCCTGCTGAATGGCCAGCATGTCCATTTCTTCGTCTTCGGGCTCGTCCATTTCAACGAAGGTCTGCATGCTCTTGATGATCTCTTCTTCAAGATCGGCGGGTGAGACCATTTCCTCGGCGATCTCACGCAGTGCCACGACCGGGTTTTTGTCGTCGTCTCGGTCAACGGTCAACTGAGCGCCGGCGGAGATGCCGCGGGCGCGCTGAGATGCCATCATCACCAGATCAAAGCGGTTGGGAATTCTGACAACGCAGTCCTCTACCGTCACACGGGCCATCGGATCCTCCAAAAACGGAATAATTCAGGTCGTTTATATATTTCCGGTCCTCGGCGTGTGCAAGACAAATGCGTGAAAAACAACAATAAAAACGCGAAATTTGATGGTTTGGAATAAAAGCGGCTGTATTTTTTCGTGCACGGTGACGCCCGGTCGGTTTTAGCATCGAAACTTTAGCGCGTCGTGCGCCAATCAATCTATGATCAATCGTAGGATATACGGGCCTGGCGAAAGGCGTCCTCCAGATCACCATACATGGATTTCACGTCCGCGCAGACCGCATAGCGGAGGAAATTTCCAAAGTGCACCCCGACCACGCCGGTCCGTTCGATCATCGAGAAATTGAACTCGGCAGCACTGTTGACGGGCTCACCGAAGGCTTCGGTTGGTGTCTCCCACAAGGTATAAAACCCGGCTCGCGGTTCAATGGCCAAGCGCATGCCGGCGTTGCCCATCAAGGCCATGAGTTGATCTAGGCGTTCGCGGTAAAGGGCGCGAAATCCGTCAATGCCGGCCTGGTCTTCCTCAAGCGTGGCGATGACGCCGGCTGCCATGGCCGCCACGAAACCGGCGTCGGTCTTGCCTTTGACCTCCTTCATGTCGGCGATGAAGTCGGGTGAACCGACCATGGCGCCGACATGCCATCCAGTGCCGTTGCCGATCAATTTCGCCGCCGTGAAGGCCTCTGCCCATGAAAGGTCGGGAAATTCTTCGGCGACAGAACTCAACGTCGCGCTTTCATCATCATGACTGAGAGCCACATAAGCGGCGTCATTGAAAAGCCGAATATCGTTTTCCGCACAGTAGGCGCAAATTTCGCGGAACCACGCGTCGTTGGCGATTTGCCCGGACGGGTTATGGGGATAATTGGTCATCAATAATTCGGTGCCGGCGGGAATATCGGCGGGGCCGAACCGGAAGGCGTTGGCGGAATTGAGCTGAATGGATTGGTGCGTGACATTGGGATGATAAGCGCACCAGTTGGCGGGAATGGGATAGCCCGGCGCCGTCGTCGCGACACCGAGTTCTTCCCCGGCACAACCACAGGCTAAAGGCAATAATCCCAGGATCGGTTTGATTCCCGGTATCGGCAGATAATCTACATCCTCGTCCGCGAAATCGCGTTGTAAATGGGCGTTAATAAATCGCCGGGCAAAATCCGGGACCGCTGCGCTTTCGTTGTATTGATAGGCGTGCATGGCTTCCGCGTCTGACAGGACCGCCGCACTCGCCGCCTGGCGTGCGCTCATCAAGGCCGGCCCCTTGGGCTCACCAATGGACAGGTCCAATAGTTTGATGCCGGCTGCTTCGGCTTCACTGCGGCGTTGACGGATTTGTTGGAAAACATTGGCGCCGCCTGCCGGCAATCGTGATCTTCGCATGCGATGTGAACCTTTCTGATTAATCCCGCCAGCCTATGCCCCGCACCTGTTGAATGACAAGCCGCGATCGATTGAATGAAATTCTTTCAATGAAATTGTGTGCAGAGGATCTCGGAATGGCGTTGTTGGCGCCGATACCGTTGACGGCTGGCGGTGCGTATAAATAATCCGCGGTGACGTTGTTCACCTTGCTCAGGAACCCGACTAGCCGCGCGGTTGACCGACGCCGCCTTGGTGCGCGAAGGCGCCAACGTCGATGATCGTGCCGGATATTTGCACGGCTTCATCGGATAGCAGGTAGGCGACGGCACCGGCGACGTCCTGGGGTTCGGTCTTGCGCCCCGACGCCGTGGCGACGCCCGGAAGCGGCTGCGCGGCGGCCATTTCCTCGACCATGCCCGACGCCGTCTGTGGGCCGGGTATAACGACATTGACCCGGATGCCATCGCTCAGGTGATCGTAGGCGAGCGCCGATGACAGAGCGTGGACACCGCCTTTTGACGCCCCGTAAGCGGCGATACCCGCCTTGCCCCACCCGGCGCCCGATCCGATGTTCACGATGGCGCCACGACCGGCGTTGATCATGTGCGGGATGACGGCGCGGCAAACCAGGAACGGGCCTTTCAGATTGACCGCGACGACGCGATCAAACAGCGCTTCGTCCGTATCCAACACCGAGCCCGAAGGTCGGATGGCGGCATTGTTGACGGCGCCATGAATGACCCCGCCCTTACCGAGAGCGTGCGCGACCACACCGGCTACCGCATCTGCTTTTGATACGTCGGCTTCTAAGATATCGGCAGAGAGCCCTTCTGCTTCGAGCGCGTCCTTGGTGCCCTGGATGCCATTCGCGGCAGCACTCCCGGGCTGACGTCCGTCGAGGCCGAAGCCGACGACGGCGTAGCCGCGCCGCGCCAGATCAATGACGATACCCCGGCCGATGCCGTAGGTGGCGCCCGAGACGATGACGGTTTTCTTGTCGCTCACTGGATGCGTCCTAGAAGAAAATGGTCAGGTTCTTGGCCTGCAGCACGCTCTGGTCGAGATAAATCTCGCGCGCCGCGACCTCGAAGCCCTCGCCTATGCGCCGAAGCTTGTCGTGGCGCTTGCCGACGAAAAAGTCGGTCTCGGTTTCGTTGCGGTTACGGTAGATCAAAAACCGCACCCGGGTGAGAAGCGTGTCGGCGCTCTCATCGATGACCTGCAGGTTTGAGAACATGTGGGTGGTCCGCGAGACCGGCTCTTCGGCCCAATGGATGCCGGTCATGATTTGTTTGACCCGCTGTTCCAACTCAAACTTGCCTTCATCGAACCAATTCAGGTCTTCGCCCTCGTTTGTGTGCTCTCCATCCCATTCGCCGAAATTTCGGTTCCTGGTCACCGGCATCCAGTAGCGGATGTCGTCCGCCAATAAATCAAGCCAAGCCTCGAACTGGCGTCCGTCCAAAAGCTCGGCTTCTATGGTGTAAAACTGCTCGACCCGGTAGCGGACGAGAATTTGATCCATCAGCGCCTTGTCGGGGGATTGATCCATGATTTTGCCCCCTATTCCGCCGCTTCCACACTCACCGGATGGCGGCGGGTGTCGGGTGGCGTATCCATCATTTCCGCCCAGCGAGCGTAATAGGCGCGCTGGTTTTGTTCCGAGACATCTTCGGTGGCGTGGACCTCGCCGCCCAACCATTCGACCGGCCAGCCTTTTTGTTCGTATCCCATGCCCATGCCGTAATGGAAATCGTGGCGCCGGGCGATGGTACCTTTGGCGCCCAGGTGGGCCGACCCCCAGTTCTCCATGTCGTCTTGTTCGGTCAATCCCGCCGGGCCCTGGTAACGGATGACGTAATGGCGGAGCACGTTCTTGACTTCAACCGGGGCATCCTTGGGGGCCAGGAAGATGCGCCAAATTTCAGTCTCGTTGGGGCCACTGGGGTGCCAAGTGCCCATGCTT
>Ga0233427_10004317_pt1 | contig 11919 bp, 10 predicted proteins | sample SI_118_April2016_5_FD_179885 | JGI IMG/M metagenome (GOLD analysis project Ga0233427, IMG submission 179885) | Seawater microbial communities from Saanich Inlet, British Columbia, Canada - SI_118_April2016_100_MG | ecosystem: Environmental > Aquatic > Marine > Inlet | place: Canada: British...
TGCTTATCTCGGAGAGTTGGCTAACCGAACCCCGGGAACCACCAATCTCGCTGCCTATGCAAGGATTGTCAAAGAGCGATCCGTCCTTCGTTCGCTGATCGGAGCGGCAAGTGATATCTCGGAAAAGGCCTATCAACCCGAAGGGCTCGACATCGGCGCATTGATCGATTTTGCCGAAAAGGCAGTATTTGAGATTTCGGATTCGGACCGGAGAACCTCCCTTGGTTTTCGCCCCATCCAAGGTTTGTTAACGCAAGCGGTGGACCGAATTGAGCAACTCTATGAATCAAAAGATGGAATCACCGGGGTGGCAAGCGGTTTTAAGGATCTGGATGCATTGACCTCAGGACTCCAGGAAGCGGACTTGGTGGTAATCGCGGGAAGACCTTCGATGGGCAAGACCTCTTTAGCAATGAATCTTGCGGAGAACGCGGCGGTGGGCGCCAAGCTTCCCGTTGCTGTTTTCAGCATGGAAATGCCTGGGCAACAGTTGGCGATGCGTATGCTGGCGTCACTCGGGCGGATTAACGCTCATCGTATCCGCACAGGACAACTGCATCAGGAGGATTGGCCGCGGCTGACCTCCGCGATGGGACTGCTGGACCAGGCGCCAATTTTTGTGGATGACACTCCCGCGCTGACACCACTGGAATTACGTTCTCGAATCCGGCGCCTTGTTCGTGAACATGGTCATCTTGGGATGGTGATTGTTGACTACCTACAGTTAATGCAGACGGGGGATAACAGTGAGAATCGCGCGGTAGAGGTTGCCAACATTACCCGTGCGTTAAAGGTGATCGCCAAGGAGTCGCGAGTTCCGGTCGTGGTGCTGTCCCAGTTGAACCGAGGGTTGGAGCAGCGGCCGAATAAACGTCCTATCATGTCAGACCTGCGCGAGTCAGGGGCTATCGAGCAGGATGCCGACGTGATTCTGTTTATATACCGTGATGAGGTCTACAACGAGGACAGTTCCCAAAAGGGCACGGCAGAGATTATTGTTGCAAAACAGCGTAACGGTCCAACTGGGACGATACGATTAACATTCTTGGGCGAGTACACTCGATTTGAGAGTTACACTCCTGCCTTTGACGATCAGAGGTTCTGAATAGTCCTTAATCTGCGCTGTCCACCATGCCCTGTTTGGGCCGCGGGGCGTCTCGAAGCATTGGTGGATATCGTCAGTTTCTATTTAAATCATGGCGAAAACCCGAGTTGAGGCTCTGTATATCTGCAATAACTGCGGAGCCAAGAGTTACAAGTGGGTGGGTCAATGTGGGACCTGTGGCACGTGGAACTCACTGGGCCTTGCTGGACCCGGTGTCGGAGATAATCGGCAGAGTTCGATAAACCAGCCCCCCCAAAAACTGTCTGATGTTCCGACCAGCGGGAACCAGCGCTACCAGACAGGACTCACCGAACTGGATCGGGTGCTTGGAGGAGGGATCGTCCCGGGCTCAGTAGTGCTCTTGGGTGGTGAGCCGGGAATTGGTAAAAGCACGCTTGCGCTGCAGGCCCTTGGCATGCTTTCCGCATCCTACGAAACCCTTTACATCAGCGCAGAAGAGTCCCTTGAACAATTGGCGCTGCGTTACCAGCGACTTGGGCTGGGCCACCAGGAACTTCATGCATTGTGTGATGGTCACCTAGAAAATATTCTTGGTGAACTGGACAATAAAGACTACAGGGTGCTGGTGGTGGATTCAGTTCAGACCCTCAGCGCCCGAACGCTCGATTCGGGTCCCGGCAGTGTGGGTCAGGTGCGCGAGTGCGCGGAGCGCCTGGTTTCGGAGGCAAAAAAGCGAGGCATCGCCTTCATCCTGATTGGGCATGTTACCAAAGAGGGCGCACTCGCGGGACCCAAGACGCTAGAACATCTTGTCGACACAGTCCTTTATTTCGAAGGCGACGCTACCAGTCGCTACCGACTGGTCCGCGCTTGGAAGAACCGATTTGGCTCGGTCAATGAAGTGGGGGTTTTTGCGATGACAACCTCCGGACTCATGCCCGTGAAAAATCCATCCGCAATCTTCCTGTCAGGCGCAAAGATCCTGTCTCCCGGCACGGCTGTTTTTGCCAGTCAGGACGGATCGCGTCCGATGCTGATCGAGGTTCAGGCGCTGGTGGATCAAAGCTCCCTTGGAAATCCCCGTCGCTTAAGCGTTGGGTATGAGGGGCACCGTCTCAACATGCTATTAGCGATTCTCCATCGACATGCTGGCGTCAACCTGCTGGATCAGGACGTATTCGTCAATATCGCCGGAGGGCTGCGGGTTGTTGAGACCGCAGCGGACCTCGCCGTCGCGGCGGCATTGATTTCAAGTTTCTCCAACAGTCCTATAGACAGAAAAACGGCTTTCTTTGGGGAGATGGGGCTCTCGGGTGAAGTGCGGCCAGTGCCGCGGGGGGAAGAACGGGCAGCAGAATCTGTAAAACTCGGGTTTAACCATTTGATTGCCCCAGCTGCTAACAGGCTTAGATCGCAATCACGGGCCGAGGGCCTCACGGTGTCAGCGCTACAGACTGTTGCCGAGCTCTATACGCTCATTTCGCAGTCCTGAGCCGAGGTTTAACCCAACAACGAGTTGGATAAGGATGGTTAGGGCTTGGGCCTTCCGAGACGGGCCTAGACGTCGCGCAGAAGCTCGTTAATTCCCACCTTGGCACGTGTTTTCTCATCAACCTGTTTAACGATGACAGCGCAATAAAGGCTATGAGTGCCGTCTTTGGCAGGGATTGCGCCGGAAACCACAACCGAGCCGGCAGGCACTCTGCCAAATGTGATCTCACCGGACTCACGGTTCAAGATCCGGGTGCTTTGGCCAATATACACCCCCATCGACACGACAGAACCACGCTCGATAATCACCCCTTCAACGACTTCGCTCCGAGCGCCAATGAAGCAATTATCCTCGATGATGGTTGGTGAAGCCTGCAGCGGCTCGAGTACACCACCAATACCGACGCCGCCGGAAAGGTGAACGTTTTTGCCGATCTGGGCGCAGGACCCCACCGTCGCCCAGGTGTCCACCATGGTGCCGTCATCGACATAGGCTCCAATGTTGACATAACTTGGCATCAAGACCACCCGCTGCCCGATATACACGCCGCGTCGTACCATCGCAGGGGGAACCACACGGTAGCCTCCTGAAACAAAATCGCTGTGTGCGAAGTTATCGAATTTGCCGGGCACCTTGTCGAAATAGCGCGTGTCGCCGCTATCGATAACCTGATTCTCCTGGAGTAAAAAAGACAGCAGGACTGCTTTCTTGACCCATTGGTGAACGACCCAATCTCCACCACCAGGTTCCGCAACGCGCAGTGTCCCGGCGTTCAGTTGCTCCATGACCTCCGTAACGGCATCTCGCAGTCCCGGTGTTCCGGCAACCTGAGGATCCGATCGTTGTTCAAATGCCGATTCGATGACTTCTTGTGCAGTACTCATAAGTATCTCAGTCTGTGGCCGGCTTTACCGGTCGCCGCCAGTTAGGGTAATGCGGTGCAGATTTGCTCTTCTACGGATGCGCGTTGCACCGGATCGATTACCGGCATACCATCACGATCTGTGATGTAGAAGATGTCTTCCGCTCGCGCGCCAAAGGTGCCTACCTTGGCGTTAACGAGGTGTATTTTGCAGGAAAGCAAGGCCTTTGCAACCTGCAGCAGGAGCCCCGGCCTGTCCTGGGCTACCACTTCCATAACCGTTGCCGCGTCCTGTGCCTCGGGATCAGAGAATCGGACAGTGGTCTCGATGGGAAAATGTTTCAATGCTCTGGGTAACTGGACCTGCCTTGCCGGTAATTCCCATTCGCCGGACAAAAGATGTGAGCGCAGGCGATCCACCACGCCATCAAGTTCAAATTGGCGGGTGTTCTCGTGTTTTGCAGCCAAAACCACGAAAACCATAATGACGAGATTGGAGCGCAGTCGATGCACCCGGGCATCGACAATGTTCATGCTGAACCGATCCAATCCTGCAGTGACCCGGCAAAGTAAGTCCTCAGAATCCGGACTACAAACAAGAAAGCGCGCCGTCCCGGAGGCGGCATCGAGGCGAGTGTCCACCAACGGAAAATCTGCAGCGCTTTTTTCGAGAAGCAGCCTTGCATGCCACGCCAAAGATTCGGGAACGTTTCGAAGAAAGTAGTCCTGGTCAAACTGCGCCCACAGTTGGCTGACCCCATCGGCTCGATCATCATCGAGCAGGCGCAGGGTCTCCTGCTGAATGTCCCGAATTTTGTCCTCGGCCTGGATGAGCTGACCTTTCCCCCTGCGCAGTGCCCGACTGGTGTCGTGGTAAAGGTCATTTAGGAGTTTTCCTTTCCAGTCATTCCACACCTTCGGACTGGTACCCCGCATGTCAGCGACGGTAAGTAGATAAAGATTATCCAGCCGTTCCTGGTCACCTACCTGGGCTGCAAACTGATCAATCACCTCAGGATCTGAAATATCCTGGCGTTGTGCCACCCACGACATTTGAAGATGCGTTCGTACTAACCAGGCGACGAAGGTCGCATCATAGTCGCTGAGGTCGTGTGCGTGACAGAACCGCAGCGCGTCAGACTCTCCGAGGGTTGAGTGATCACCTCCTCGGCCTTTCGCGATATCATGGAATAGGGCAGCCAGATAGAGCCGATGTTTCTTGAACAAGCCCTGCATTAAGCGGCTGCACTCTGGCAGCTCGTCATCATGTTCTGATATGTCCATCCGGCGAAGATTTCTGACAACAAAGAGAAGGTGCGCATCAACCGTGTAGACATGGAAGAGGTCATGCTGCATTTGTCCAACGACTCTTCCGAAGGCCGGGAGATAGGCACCGAGCACACCGTAAGCGTCCATCTTCCGCAGTGCCTTCGTCTGACCGCTTGGAGATTTCAGAATCTCCATGAATAATGATCGACACCGGATGTCTTTGCGGAACGCGCCATCGATCAGCGTTATGTTTGTTCGAATCAGCCGGACGGTGTTGCCCCGAAAGTCGCGTACTTCGGGCGCCTGTGTAAACAGTAAAAAGGCCTCCATGAGCGCAAAAGGCTGACGCTTGAAGACTTCCGGGTGAGACACTTCCAGCAATCCATCAATGGATCGGAACCGTCGGTTGATGACAGTAGTTCGTTTTCGCCGGGAATGGAGAATGGCATCTTCAAAGTGCTGCAGGAGGATCTCATTGAGCACGCGAAGCTCCTTCACCGTCCGAAAGTAACGCTTCATCAGTTTCTCAACCGCGAGCTGCGCCCCATCCCGATAGCCGAACTGATCGGCAATCTCTCGCTGATAATCAAAGAGTAGTCGGTCTTCGGGCCGGCCGGTCAGAAGGTGGAGGCCGTTGCGCAGCCGCCACAGAAGCTCCCGGCCCTTGAGGAGTTCAGCTACTTCGGCGTCTGTAAGGAAGCCCTCGTCTGAGAGTTTTTTCAGATCGGGTGTGCCGAAATAACGATGACCAACCCATTGGATAGTTTGAATATCCCGAAGACCTCCCGGACCCTCTTTGATATGGGGTTCAAGGTTATAGGCTGTATCCCCATAGCGCAGGTGCCGGTTAACCTGTTCCTGCCGCTTCGCTTCAAAAAACTTCCGTGGGGACCACATCCGGGTGGGTGCGATTTGAGTGTTGAGGCGAGAAAGTAACTCGGCAGGGCCCGTCAGATGACGGGCCTCCATCAGATTCGTAACGACGGTGATGTCTCCTCGAGCCTGGTGGACACACTCCTTGAGCGTACGCGTGCTATGACCCACTTGCAGACCCATATCCCAGAGGAAGCGAATAAATTGCTCGATCCGCCTGACCTCCTCGCCGGAGCAGGCTCGCGCGAGCAGAATCAGGAGATCAATATCGGAGCCTGGATGCAGTTCTTGGCGCCCATAACCCCCTACTGCGACAAGCGACAATTGATGCCGGCCGGCGCCATCATCAACCAGAGTGCGCCAAAGATGCAAAAGAAAGTTGTCGATGAACTGACTGTATGCCCGGAGGATGAGATGCGGTCGAACCTTTGCGGCGTGAGCCGCGGACAGTCGTTTCCGGGTCTCCTCCAGTTGGGCTTTGGATCGACCTATGGAGGGTTCCTTTTCGGAATCGTACTTGAGTTTCAAAGAACGACCGGCCAAGACTACGGCCTCAGTTCAACGGCTTGATACATCACGCTTCTCCCGTCAAAACCTCGACACCAGAGTCCGTAACGGCGAGAGTGTGTTCCCACTGTGCGCTCAGAGAATGATCTTTAGTGACAACGGTCCACCCGTCCGATAAAAGGCGAGTATGACGTTTTCCGGCGTTGATCATCGGCTCGATGGTGAACGTCATGCCCGGTACGATTTCTAGACCCTCTCCTGCCGTCCCATAGTGAAGGATCTGGGGATCTTCATGGAATCCGCGGCCGATCCCATGTCCGCAATATTCGCGAACAACTGAGAAACCCCGTGACTCAGCGCACGCCTGAATCCTCGAGCCGATGTCCCCTAAGTGTGCCCCAGGGACGACAGCGGCAATCCCTAACTCAAGACATTCTTTTGTCGTATCGATAAGCCGCCGCGCCAGAATTGATGGCTCTCCCACGGTAAACATCCGACTCGCGTCTCCATGAAAGCCGTCTTTAATCACGGTGATGTCGATATTAACTATGTCGCCTCGCTTGAGCCGTTTTTCGCCAGGTATTCCGTGACAGACCACGTGATTCACGCTGGTACAGATAGACTTGGGAAAGCCCCGGTAATTTAGCGGAGCGGGGACTGCATCCAGGGTATTGACGATGAAATCATGACAGAGGTCGTCGAGGTCTAGCGTCGTAACCCCGGGTTGGACGTGGGGGCCGATCATGTCCAATACCTCGCGGGTGAGTCGCCCAGCCGTACGCATGCGGGAGAAGTCGTCTTCGGTTTTAAGATGAATAGCCATAGTTATCCTGAGGGTTGATACCGGATTCTAGACGAACCAACGTCGGCCCCCCATGGCGCACCAGATGTTTCGACGATCTGGGCCGAGGTGGCGCGCAAGGAGCGGCTGGAGTAAAATACCGCGTCCTAATCCTGGTGCAGTCCCTTCCATGAGCGCCCGGGTGCCCGGAAATTGAATTTCCGGGTCGGCGCTCTCGACCGCACTGAACAACAACCCCAAGGGAGTACATTATGACTGACGTTTCTATGCGCCAGATGCTTGAGGCTGGCGTGCACTTTGGCCACCAGACTCGGTTTTGGTCCCCCAAGATGGGTCCGTATATTTTCGGGGCCCGCAACAAGATCCACATTATCAACCTGGAAAGGACTTTGCCGATGTTCCGCGAGGCCCTGAATTTCCTTGGAAGTGTAGCGGCAGATCGCCGTAAAATCCTATTCGTAGGAACAAAACGACAGGCAGGGAAGATCGTGCGTGAAGAAGCGACCCGGTGCAACTGTCCGTACGTAGACCATCGCTGGTTGGGGGGGATGCTCACCAATTTCAAGACCGTGAAGAATTCCATCGCTCGTCTAGTGGAACTCGACGAGATGGTCTCTACCGGTGCAACCATGGGGTTGACCAAGAAAGAGACGCTAATGCTCGAGCGCGAGCGGGCCAAGCTCAATCGCAGTCTGTCAGGTATCCGTGAAATGAAAGGTCTGCCGGATGCCTTGTTCGTGATTGACGTTGACCATGAACGAATTGCGGTTTCCGAGGCACGCAAGCTAGGGATTCCAGTAGTGGGGGTTTGTGATACCAATAGCTCTCCGGAAGGCATTGATTATCTGATTCCGGGTAACGACGACGCGATTCGTGCCATCCGTCTGTACCTTCAGGGTGCAGCAGATGCCATTATTGAAGCGAAGGCCGCTGCTGCGCCTGTAGTCCAAGGGGATGCGGACGACTACATTGAGGTCTCCGAAGATGTCGCGAGCGGTATGGCGGTTACTGATCCTGCGCCCGTCGCGCCGGCGCCATCCGGAGCGCCAGCCGAGAAGGTGAGTTCTGAAGAGGGTGTAGCAGGAGCGACCCCGTCGACCGATGCTGCCGGGGGAGTTGACGCAACGGGAGTCGTGCCGATACCGGAGGATTCCGGGAGTGGACTGAGCGAGCCCGATGCCTCGAAAGTATCCGAAAGCTGAGCCAGATCAATCAGTTCATTATTAATCGAGGAACAAAGATGCCAGTAACAGCCAGTGAGGTCAAAGCCCTCCGGGAGCTAACCGGTGCCGGAATGATGGAGTGCAAGAAGGCCTTGACCGAAACCCATGGCGACCTCGACGAAGCCATCGCGCTACTCAGGAAGAAAGGGGCCGCAAGTGCGGAGAAGAAGTCTGGACGTATCGCAGCAGAAGGCGTTATTACATTTGCCATCAACGATGAAGGGACCACCGCTATCCTGGTTGAGGTGAACTGCGAAACAGACTTTGTCGCCAAAGATAACTCCTTTAAGGATTTTTCGACTGATCTTGCAAACACCCTTCTTGAGGGTCGGCCAGAGTCTGTTGAGGATGCCTCTCAATTACAGTTGGCCGGGGGAGCAACCATAGAAGCGACCCGTCAGGAGTTGATCGCAAAAATTGGCGAGAATATTTCGCTGCGGCGTTTTGAGGTTGTCCAGGCCGGCCCAGGAGAACTGGCAGGATATGTTCATGGTTCAAGAATAGGCGTGATCATCAGGATGGATTCTTCGACGGAACCGGATCTTGGCCGAGATATTGCGATGCACGTGGCAGCGAGTCGGCCTGTCTGCATCGACGAGTCGGAAATGCCGGACGAACTCCTGCAAAAAGAACGCGATATCTATACGGCGCAGGCGGCGGAAAGTGGGAAACCGCCGGAAATCGCCGAGAAGATGGTGACCGGTCGGATTAAGAAGTTCCTGAAGGAAAATACCCTCTTGGGGCAGCCCTTTGTTAAAAATCCGGACGAGTCAGTAGGGGATCTCCTGTCAGGCCAACAAGCCTCTGTAGTGTCGATGTCCCGTTTCGAGGTAGGTGAAGGCCTTGAGAAACGCTCGGATGACTTTGTTGCGGAGGTTATGGCTCAGGCGCAGGGAGGCTGATCCGTGGACGAGAACGGTGATGGTGTACGCGGCCGTTTTCTCGTCAAACTCTCCGGCGAATACCTAGGCGGCGCCGCCGGAACCGGATTCAGCAATGATCGTCTTGACGCTGTCTGCGAGGAGTTAAGACACGCGCACGCAGCGAGCTCGGGTCTCGCGGTGGTTGTCGGCGGAGGTAATTTTTTCCGAGGTGGTGGCGAGTTGCCGTCAGTCATAAGACGGGCTACGGGCGACCGGATTGGGATGCTGGCCACTGCGATGAATGCCCTTGCTCTACGGGACGCCCTACGCGCTCGAGGTATCGCGACGATGTCCGTATGCGCCTTCCCGATAGGCGGAATACTGGAACACTACGACCCGCACACCGTTCAGGACAGCCTTGAGAAGGGGGCGATCGTTGTGCTCGCGGGAGGCACAGGCAATCCCTACTTCACGACGGACACGACGGCATGCCTGCGTGCGTTGGAGTTAAACGCGGATATGGTGATTAAAGCCACCCGGGTTGACGGCGTATTCGACCGGGACCCCGAGGTCGACCGGAATGCTGTGCGGTATGAGCATATTAGTTATGATTTCGCAATTGCGCATCAGCTAAAAATAATGGATGCGACCGCCTTCACGCTGTGCCGCGATAACGGACTGGCTGTCCGGGTCATAAATCTTGGTATCAAAGGAAATCTTGAGCAGGCGGTCAGAGGAAGGTCTGTTGGTACACTGGTCGATGTATCAGGAGGATCATCATGATTGAAGAAATTCTCGCAGACTCAAAGGTGCGGATGAAAAAAAGCGCCGAATCGGTCGCATCAGAGTTCTCTAGAATCCGGACGGGACGCGCAAGTACCGCACTACTGGATCACATACAGGTTGATTACTATGGCAGTGCAGTTCCTCTAACCCAGGCTGCGACGGTCAGTGTTGGTGACGCCAGAACTTTGGTGGTTCAGGCGTGGGAAAGGAGCATGGTTCCGGTTATCGAAAAAGCGATTATTGAATCCGACTTGGGGCTCAATCCGGTTACCGCCGGTGAAGTTATCCGGATTCCTTTACCCGCGTTAACCGAAGAGCGGCGCAAGGAAATGACGAAACTAGTTCGCCAGGAAGGCGAGAACGGCAAGATCGCAATACGCAATATTCGCCGGGACGCTCTGGGGGATCTTCGGGAGATGGTCAAAGAAAAGTTGATCGGTGAGGATGAAGAGAAGCGGGCGGAAACACAAATACAAGAACTTACAGATCATTCCGTTGCAAAGATTGACGCCCTCGTTGGGGAAAAGGAAGCCGAGGTGATGGAGGTCTGATTTTGGAAAGCCCGTCAAATCGGGAGGCGGGACAGGGGGACAGCGAAGATGCAGAATCTCCCCAAGGAAGCCTCCCCCGACACGTCGCGATCATTATGGACGGTAACGGTCGGTGGGCGAAGTTGCGCGGCCAGGCACGCGTTCAGGGTCATCGGCGCGGAGTCGACGCCGCTCGTACCGCAACGTCACTTTGCGGTAACGCCGGAATCCCATATCTCACGTTATTTGCGTTCAGTAGTGAGAACTGGAAACGCCCCGAAGAAGAAGTACGGTTCCTAACGCAATTGCTCGCGTTCTCGCTGGAGAAAGAGATGGATCGCTTGCATGCCAACGGCGTGCGGCTAAACATCATTGGAGACGCCCAGTCCTTCGGCGGCAAAGTTGAGCGAACCATTCGTAATGCCCAAGATCGGACGTCTGGCAATGATGCGATGACCTTGACGATTGCGTTGAATTACGGATCGCGTCGAGAACTCGCGATAGCGGCACGTTATTTAGCCGAGTCATGTGTTGCCGGGCGAATTCGTCCTGACGAGATAGACGAGCACCATCTTGATCGTTCCCTGAGTACCTACGGATTGCCCGATCCAGATCTTCTGCTTCGGACCGGCGGGGAAGTTCGGCTCAGTAACTTTTTGCTTTGGCAACTCGCCTACACGGAACTCGTCTTCACAGATACCCTTTGGCCAGATTTTGACAAGACGGTCTTCGAACAGGCGATCTCTACCTATCAGCGACGGCAACGACGGTTCGGGCGAACTGGAGAACAAGTCGTCGCTGGGTCCAGTGCGCATTGATGTTGCGTCAGCGCGTAGTTACAGGCAGTGTTCTAGCGGCAGCGGCGCTCTCGGGGATTTTTTTCCTTCCCACGGTAGCCATCGCCGGCTTTTCCGCCCTGATCGGGTTTGCTGGAGGGGTGGAGTGGGTAGGCTTGACGCAGCGGCAGCCAAGTGGCGCCCGGCGCTGGATCTACGGATCAATTCTGGCAGCCGGCGTCTTGCTGTTCTGGAAGGTTTTTGAATCCAGCTTTCTTGGAGTCGCCTCGGTAGCGCTGTTCTGGATGATTCTTCTGGGTTGGGTGGGTAAACTGGTTATCCTGAAGCAGCCAGGGCGAATGTCGCCTCACCTCTGGCTGGGCGTGCTCATACTTGCGCCAGCGCTCGGGCTTGTCCCATACCTCCACGGACGACCTGTTTACGGAACGGCGTTCTTGCTGACCGTGCTCTTGATTGTCTGGGTTAGTGATATCGGGGCTTATTTCGGGGGCCGGCGCTTCGGGAAATCCTTGTTCGCACCTGAGATCAGCCCGGGAAAGACGTGGGCCGGCGTCTGGAGCGGTCTCATACTCTCTGTGTTGGCGGGGTGGGGCGGTGCCTATTTTCTATCGCTACCAGTTGATCACCTCTGGCTGCTTTGGATAACTCTGGGAGTCGCCGCTGTCGGAGGTATTCTCGCCGATCTTTTTGAGAGCATCTTGAAGCGCAGCAGTGGCAAAAAGGATAGTGGCAGTTTATTGCCCGGTCACGGAGGAATTCTCGACCGCATCGATAGCATGCTGGGCGCAGTGCCGCTCTTTGCGGGCCTGAGCCTTCTCTTCTGATTGGGGTTAACGGATCTGTCATGAG
>Ga0233427_10004324_pt1 | contig 11910 bp, 9 predicted proteins | sample SI_118_April2016_5_FD_179885 | JGI IMG/M metagenome (GOLD analysis project Ga0233427, IMG submission 179885) | Seawater microbial communities from Saanich Inlet, British Columbia, Canada - SI_118_April2016_100_MG | ecosystem: Environmental > Aquatic > Marine > Inlet | place: Canada: British...
ACGAGGCCTTTGGTGGGCGGTAGAAAGACACATCGGTCGAAATCAGTTCTTTTCGTGCTCAATGTCTGATGCAAAACCGTCTCTTGCGTCACTCATGCCGCCAAATAGTGCTTGAGCAAATGTTAGGACATCGGCCATTCCATCTTCAGTTTCACTAGATAGTGGAGTTAGACCCGGAGTCTGAGAGAATTGCTGCATCATTCTAAGTTGGTTAATTGCAAACTCAGTTCGCTGACCTCCAGCCTCATCATATAGGGCAAGTTCGAGAATCTCTAGGCGCTCTGACCATTCAAGAATCTTCTCAAGTTCCTCTTCATCAAGTAGATCAGATTTGGACAGGAAGTTCTTGGTCGGTAGTCCCAAACGGAATTCGACAATACTTGATAGTAGCATCTGAGATACAAATCCAGATGGGCTGCGCGAGAGCATTGGGTCGAATAGGTAGATGATTGCAGATTGCTCTTGTCCTAGGACTTCAATCAAGTGAGAAGAGGCTTCACGGAATGCGAATAATTCAACTTGTCCTGGAGTATCAACAACAATCAATTCTCCAGAAAGAGCGTGAAGTTCATCAGCGACATCAAGGGCTTGTGCTGCAACCAAATCTGCAGCAAGGATTTGTGCTCCATTTGGTCCAAGGTCATATTCATTCATGACTTCAGTAAGTGATATGATGTCACGAACATCAAATTCCGCATCGTAGTGAACCCTTTCTGCCCCAGGATCAAGATTTACCGCAATGATCTCAGTCTCAATAAAGCGACTCCAACGTTGAAACGATGTGACTAGAGATGACTTGCCAGCACCGGCAGTTCCAACAACAAAAATAACAGGGGGCGATGAAGTATCCAATCCTACCATGGTTTAAGCGCCCAGTCAGCCCCTCATCAACCTACCGTTTATGTTGGCAATCTATAATCGGTTAGTGAGATTCTTCGCACAATAGTTATACGCTATGAAAAGATGGAGAGGTTGCTGCCATGCAGCAGATGTAGGAGGTCAAAATATGAGCGACGAAAACCCAAACGAACCACCAATGCCACCAGGAATGCCTCCAGCACCGCCTGGAATGCCTCCAGCACCGCCTGGAATGCCGCCTGCACCGCCTGGAATGCCGCCTGCACCGCCTGGAATGCCGCCTGCCCCACCGGGTATGCCAATGGCTCCTCCAGAAATGCCTCCAGCACCTCCAGGTATGCCAATGGCTCCTCCAGAAATGCCTCCAGCACCTCCAGGTATGCCAATGGCTCCTCCCGAAATGCCTCCGGCTCCACCAGAGATGCCACCTGCACCTCCAGGTATGCCAATGGCTCCTCCAGAAATGCCTCCGGCTCCACCAGAGATGCCACCTGCACCTCCAGGTATGCCTATGGCTCCTCCAGAGATGCCTCCGGCTCCACCAGAGATGCCACCTGCACCTCCAGGTATGCCAATGGCTCCTCCAGAAATGCCTCCGGCACCTCCAGAGATGCCTCCGGCTCCACCAGAGATGCCACCTGCACCTCCAGGTATGCCAATGGCTCCTCCCGAAATGCCACCTGCACCTCCAGGTATGCCAATGGCTCCTCCAGAAATGCCTCCAGCACCAGCTGCAGATGCTCTACTTGCACCTCCAGCACCAGCTGCAGATGCTCTACTTGCACCTCCAGCACCAGCTGCAGATGCTCTACTTGCACCTCCAGCACCAGCTGCAGATGCTCTACTAACGCCCGTTGAGGCAGTAGAAGTCGCTGTTGTGGAAGCAGATATTCCAATGCACGATCCACTTGCACCAGTTGCACCTGCCAATGAAGAATTTGTAGCAGCAGGCGCTAAAATTCGCCGCTCATCTGAAATTGACGATGTAGTTGGAGACAAACTCGAAGGTTCACTAACAGAGACAGAAACTTCAATTTTGAATGCTGATGGTGAAATCATAAAGCAAGATGTAAAGGGTGTTCTAACCGTTCGCAACCCATCAGAATCTGACCGAATTTACGATATCGATGTAATGTTGAACAATACAGTCAACACTAGCCTTGCTGGTGACCATGTACAGGTTGATGAACTTGAATCCCGCAAAGAATTCTCTACCAAGTATAAGGTGAAGAATAGTAGAATGCTGGTTCTCCGAGAAAAGTTGGATACCAGACCAGAGCGTAACGAAGCACGCTCTCTAACTGTGTCGAAAGGCGGAGATGGCGGTCCACTTGAAATGGAACTTGAGGTTGAAAATGTATCAGGAGTTTCTCTTACCGATGTAATGGTAACTAGGGACATGCCTTCGCAGTTGGACATTACAGCAACTGGTGGAGCAGATATCGGTGCAGGGGAATTAACTTGGGACGTAGGACATCTTGCTGCTGGTGAGACAAAGACACTCTCCCTGGCAGGTACAATCCACATTAATGGAATTAAACCTGTAGTTGCAGGAGTTTCCAAGGCGAGTTACAAGGCTGACGCCACACTTTCGACTCTCTCATTTAGAGAACTAGATGCTTTCTGCCGTGGATTTGCTTACATAAACTCAGTAGAATCGGAAAGGCCTGACAACTGGGAGTGTAAGACAATCTTCGAGAACCGTTCATCATTTACCGTAGATTTGGTTAAGTTACAGGTCCGAATGAAGGGTAGTGAAAACTTGTTGTTCGATGTTGCCGACGTTTCTGAAGATGTACTGCCAGATTCCCGTTGGGAATCTGAAACCGTGACAGTAGAGAGTAATGGTAAGCCTGATTTCACTTGGGATCTTGGATACACAGTACTTCCACGTGCATCACATAGTACAGAAGGTAACCTTGAATTGCAACCCTCGACCTTCGAAGTTCTTGATGCAAGCGTTCTGAAAAACTACAGTAAAACAGTCCTACCTTCCTATAGAAGGCAGGAATTGATGGCAAAAATTACAATCAAGAATGAGGGTTCAGCCCCAATTCATGTAATGCGGTTAACAGATGATATACCTGGATTGTTTGATGCACCTGCTGCTGAAGACATTTCAATTAAAATGGGCGGTGGCGATTTAGCTGCTGACCAATGGAAGGCAGAAATCACATCTGGTGTTACAATCGAGAAAGAGTTGCGTAGCCCTGATGGGGCAGGCCACACACTAAACATGACAATTGGTCTTGTAGACAAGTTGCGTTTGGCTCCCGGCAAGTCACTAACCATTTCTTACCCACTAGTGGCACCTGACCCAAGTCCTGGAAACGAAGAAGTTGCAGGACCTGTACGCTTTGAATTCTCGTGCGAAAAGTACGGACCGATATGCTCTCGTGATGTCAGCGAAGCACCTATTGTAAGTGTAAGGCACCACCGTCGTAACTTCTCGGCTGGTAAGTCTGTTATGCCAATGGGTGGAAAGGGACGTTATGAAGTCTTGATATTATTCGAAAACAACGGGGACACAGCATTGCAAGATGTTTGTCTGAATGACACGCTTCCTTCTAACTTTGAATTGAAGGATTGGTCTGTTCGTGGCGCTGGTGGAAACAAGCGCAATGACGTAACTCTCGAAACAGAGAAATCTGAAACCGGTAGCGACAATTCTTGGTCAATACCAGTTGTTGAAAAGGGCGAGAGATTAGAAGTTTCATTCGAAATAAAGGGAGAGGGAGAAGTCGATGCTGAGGTATTGAACCAATTCCACGGAGTCACATTTGGTGATGAAGTCGAAGAGGACATGCTGGCCAAGGCAACAGAAACCACTTCTGATGATTCAGGCGATGAGCCTGGGGCAGGATACAAGTGGAGAGAAGATGTCCTTTTGCGAATAATGGCTGCAAATGGAATTGACGCGTCTCTGCGTGATGATTTCGTACGCCATGCTGTTCAATTTGACGACGACGATAATCAGTATCTAAAGAAGGCTGAACTTGAGGCAGCAGCTGCAGCATGGGGAGATAGCGATTCTACAGAAGAAACACCTGCTGAAGAAGAAGCGCCTGCTGAAGAAGAAGCGCCTGCTGAAGAAGAAGCACCTGCTGAAGAAGAAGCAGGAAAGGACTGCCCAATTTGTAGTGCGGCTAACTCACCTGATGCGACAAATTGCGAGTCTTGTGGATTTGCATTCTGATTACAGAGGGAAATCCCAGCGTGGCCACTGATGGTCACGAGTATCGTCAGATACAAGCACGATGACAACCCTTGGGAATGTACGTAGTGTATTTTCTAGATCCTGTATAGAAGGTGGAATGACGCCAACCCGAAGGTCTACCGCAAGCCAGGCATCAGGATATTGTCGTAGCCAAGCATCCAACTCGGCAGCAACCCCCTCTGGAGGAACCCCTGGACGCACGCTTGCAATGTATCCCCAGTCGCCAGGTATGGCACGTTCTGAATCGGAGAATAAGAAAATTCGATTTTTGGTTGGTAATTTTGCAATATACGTGAGAGCATTGGCCTCAGTTACCACACACGGCGAGCCACGCATAGGCATAGGCTGGGAATGTTGCCAAGTTCGCTCTTCTCCGTTCATAGTTGGCGACTATCCCTCGTGTGTTTGAGGTCTTCGCCCATTTGTCCGAGATGGTGGTAACGTTCAAGCGATGGGTTATGCCCCATTGAAGCATGAGCGGGCAATCTGCACCCCCACCAACTCCCCCAGGTGGCTCGATGATGTTCATGCTACTGTTCATGATTGTGATGACCTTCATGTTGATGTCGGGTGATATCAGAAATAACATGGGAACCTACGCAGACCCGTTCCTTTCATCATGGCTTCCGTCGGATAAGTGGTTTGTTTTGACGGTATTAATCATCGGTTCAGTTTCGATGTTTGTGAATACTGTATTACGAAATTTGTTCATGGACCCGATTGCACAAGCTCACATCGGGCACAGACAAAGACAAGTTCGTCAGATGATGAACGAAGCAAGAGTTGGCCGAGACCCGATTTTAATGGAAAAAGCTCAAACACTTCAGCAACACATGATGCCAGAGCAAATGAAAGTCCAGATGGGTGCAATGAAACCAATGATGTTCACTATGTTTTTCATTATTGCAATATTTGCTTGGATGGGAACAACCGTCGAAACATTCAGGGTAGACTATGTGTCTCTCCCATGGTCTCCAGATTGGAATCTGACAACTGATAAGTTCTTATTCTTCCCAGCATGGATTGCCGCATACATATGCATGTCTGCACCTCTTGGAAGGATTGTTGACAGGCATATCAAGTTAGTTCGCTACAAATCACATCCGATCGTGGTTGAAGGTGAACATTTGAAAGAACCATTATTGCATTTAGTAAGTGCACCAAAGGGTGCAAAGAGTGCTCAAGCAAATTCACGTCAACGCCGCTCAGAGAAGAGGCGAAGTGGACCTAGAAAAACAGCAAGTGTAGAAAAGCCCGCGGAAAAGAGCACCAGTGTCGCTCTTACAGGGGACTGTCCGCAATGCGGTGGTACTATGATTGAAAGAGACGGACCTAATACAAAAGTATGCAAAATCTGTCGCCATGAGTGGCGGTGAGCGAATGGTTCGAATCACTATTTCTGGCCATCCAGGTAGTGGCACTAGCACACTTGTGGCATCAATTTGTGAAACAAAGGGCTGGTCTTCACTAAACGGAGGGGAGATATTTCGCCAGGAAGCAAAGAACCGAGGCATGCTACTCACGGATTTTGGAGAATTATGTAAAAGTGATTTCTCTGTTGACCGCTCACTCGATGAAATTTTGAAGTCGAAAATGACTGAAAATGATGGCCCAGAAGTAATAGAAAGCCGACTTAGTGGTTGGTGGGCTCACCTTCTAGAACTCGATTGTATTCGGCTTTGGCTTGATGTCAGCGAGGATGTTCGTGCACAGCGTGTTATTGCTCGTGAAGGAATTTCTTATGATGAAGCAATTTTGGCAAATAGGGAAAGAAGTACAGTTGATTTGGCCAGATATCAGGAAATGTATGGTCTAAATCCAGAGGATTCGACCCCATACACTCATGTCATCGATGCTTCTGGCCTCGACAGAGAAGAGGTCTTATCCTCGGCTTTGAAATTTTTGGAGGGTCTTACGTGATTATCTTAGACAATGATGCAGAAACATCACCGGACCATGGTAGCGTTCCCGCTGAAAGAAGTATTGAGCAACTATTTGACTCAGGTTTCATCCTTCTAGATAAGGCTCCGGGACCATCATCCCATCAGGTAAGCGCATGGGCTCGAGATATGATGGGCTTAGAAAAATTAGGTCATGGTGGAACTCTTGATCCGTTTGCAACTGGCCTTCTACCACTACTTGCCGGCAAAGCAATGCGTTTGACAGGTAGAATCCTGACTCATGATAAATCATATTTGGCAGTTTTGAAAATTGGAAAGGAATTCGATAGAGCCGAAGTAGAAGAAAAAATGGCAATGCTTACCGGTAAGGTGTACAATGTACCACCGGAGATTTCAGCAGTACGTGTGCAGGTTCGTACACGCCATATCGCACGCTTTGAAATCCTAGATTTTGATGGAACGACAATGCTAACGCATATTGAATGTGAAGCTGGGACATATGTCAGGACAATGGCTAGAGATCTTGGACTACTATTGGATACCCCAGTTGAATTGAAGGAATTGAGACGACCTACTTCTGGAGAATTTACTCTTCAACAGGCAATTACAATGCAACAACTTGCAGACGCATATTGGCTTTGGAAAGACAAAGATGATTCTAGTGCAATACTACGGATACTACATCCTGTAGAGGACATGCTCAGCAATGTTCCACAGATTATGATTAAAGATGGTGCTGCCGCTGCATTATCTCACGGTGCTCCACTTCTGCGCCCAGGAATAATTAGCATTCCTGAAGATTTAGGTGTAGGAAGTGAAGTATTACTGGTGACGATGAAGGGTGAAGCGGTTGCTCTCGCTAATCTTGTACAGCCTAGCAAAGTTATTCCTGAAATGACTCAGGGTGAAGTTGCAAAGCCCAACTGTGTTCTAATGAAAGAGGATACTTATCCTCGAAGTTGGAAGAAGCAATAATCAAGCTTCAACATACTCTTCATAGACCCATTCTTCTGTTTCAATACGTAGTTTCAATTCACTCATGTGTTCCACACTCAACTTCGTTACCAAGTGGTAAAGAGCCCCCACAGCCCATTCGAAGTATCCTATTCTGAATACTTCAGCATATGAAGATTCACCCCTATTTTGCGGTTATCCGACAAACAGAGTGTTTTTTAGCTATTCATTCGACCTTACGAATCTTAGATGGTGCAAGGACCCCAAACAGGGTAAGAATTAGTAGTAAACCAAAACCAGCGATAACATAAACAGTACCTTGGCCGATTTCAAATCCATCTTCTTCTCCACTGACAGTGTCGTCTAATGCCGCTGCAATTCCAAGTGTTTTTGAGCCCATATTGTTAGTTTCATCTACTTCATCGATACTAGTGCCACGATCAACTTCAGCCTCGATAATAATACTGTCATCATCATCAGGTGCTTGTAAATCACAAACTATTGAGCCTAATTGTCCAGGAGTAAGAACATCAATCACCCCTGAACCAAATGATTGACCATCCGATGTACACCTAACGCCCACTAGTGTCGCTGTGACTTGCCCGGAATTTCTAACAAAAACCTTGACTTCGAAGACATCACCTGCTCTAATGATACTATCATCGATTCGAATTTCTTCAATGAATAATTCAGCAAGTGCCCTAACTTCTAAGTCGAGAATTCTTTCAACACAGGATGTTTCATCACAAGCAGTAACTAGTACAGAAGTAAAACCGGGTGTAGGTGCATCAACAATAAGTTCACGTGAATCCATATCCACAGTCGCCCATGTTTTGTTTGTCGTGACTGTCAGGTCTTGGGTAAATGAATCAGAATCAGATAAGGTAAATGGAACAAGGTGTGTATACCCGTGCTCAACCGGAACTACGGATGGGAACTCCGCTAGTACTGGTTCGTCATCAACGTTAGCGACATTAATTGTCGAGACTTCTCTCCAATAATTACCCGCAGAATCTGTTACAGTGGTAGTAATTTGGGCTGAACCAGATGCTTCAGGAACCAATTTCACTCGTACTTGACCCTCTGTGAGGTCAATTTCGACAACATCAGGATTTGAGTTTTGGAAGGTTACAGCCAAATTGCTGACTTCGGTTCTATCATCACTGCACCTGCTGAGTAATGGAAGGATCAGCCCTCCACCATCTTCTTGAAGATCGTGTGAGCCAATTAGCATGCAGGTTGGGTCTTCATCATAATCAATGGAATATGCTCCAGTAACTTCGATTGAATTGATTCTCAGACTGAGTGAAGCCGGCGAACCGTCATTACCCCAGTTGTACCAAGATTTCACGGTAATCTCGAGTTCTGTATCCGAACTATCTAGCACATAACCAATAGGTATCTGAAGATCAAAAGCTCCGGTTTCTGTTCCATTATTATTTGCCACAGTTTGGCCATTTACAACAACGGTCCAACGTGTTGCACTAGCAACCATCGAACTAGTATCACCGCTTATGGTGCCTTGAACTCGTAAATTTGGGTCGTTGATGTCGACCCACGCCTTGGTTAGGCAAGTATCAGTAATTGTAAACCTCAACTGCAAATCACCGGAAACGGAAGGAATCAATCCCTCACCAATCGAAACCCAAGCACCCTGGTTATCGACATACTCTATTCCTACACTGCCGTTCTGGTCATTGTGGTCGACATGGATTCGGCCCCATGCCTGTCCTGCGGGGACTTCGAGACTTTCCGTAGTCCATGTACCACCATCGGACTCTAGTCCACAAGGGGCTGTTGAGACTGATGACAATGACCCTGTTGTAAAGTCTAAATCAAATAGAGGCCATTCTGTAAATTGATTTATAGAAGTTGAAGTAACTCTTTCAGCACCATACCAAGGTGTTCTCATTGTGATTTTCAGTCCGACTGCATCAACTTGGAGTTCAGAATCATCAGAGCCGCCATTTGAAACATAATCAAGAGTTATCTCAACATTAGCCAATTCATCCCATGTCCAATTATCATCATTAAAAATTTCGGTAGTCCAGCCATTAGTCATATAGTAAAGGCCGTTTTGGGTATTGCTCCAGGTTTTCACTAAGTCGTGTATTCCACCATTAACAACTGAAAAACGAGCTTTGTCTTGCTGCAGTGGATCTGGAATGTCAAAGTGAACTACCAACTCGACGCTCTCAATTATATTGTTGGTAAGTGAAGTCACATCATAACCTGAAAGAGTAATCTCAGGACCGGTTGAGTAGTGATAGGCTCCATCGGGGCTACCCATCGAAGCATTTGAGTCAGTAGGTGTTGACATTGCCCAAAGAGTCTGGTGGTCAAGGTGCTCTGGCAAAGAAATACCAAGAGTCATGTGTCCATCAGCGACCATTCCAGTTACGTATTCTCCATCCTCAACCCTATCTTCAGCAGTAAATGCAAGGTGCCGCTTAAACATCCAGTCTGATGCATCATTCATTTCTCCTTGGGGGAACATATCTTCAACATGTGTTTCATGAACACTTCGGGCTTGGACTAGAGTCAATGGCATCACGAGTAGTAGTATTACTAGCAAAGCAAATCGGCGCATAGCCACACCTCATTCGCAATATGCCTTCAAGGGAACGGTGTTTCGTGTCATTCTTTCAGACGGAATGAGATAAATACGGCTTGCCGGTGGACCAAAACAACCGATGGCTGTGATGGTGTAGCGGTTAGCACGGTAGGTTGTGGTCCTGCCAGCCCGGGTTCAAGTCCCGGTCACGGCCCCATTAATTGGATTGTACAGAATTTAGTACTATGCAAATCGCCTTGGGCGACTGCTTTTTTCTCCGAAACTTCATAACTGCGCCAGCGACCCTGATAACTGGATGGGATGCGTATGGTAGAGCGAGAGCAGGTTGATTTAACTAAGAATTTCCTTGTGTCATTAATGGAAGAGCAGTTAGGAATACAACAACATGTATTAGTTGATGTAGCGACTCAACCCATAGTTCACAATGGTGACACACTACGACATATGGCCTCGCGAATCGTCGAAGAGGCCACCGTCGTTACTCCACGTGGATTGGCCGAAGATGTACTCTCGCGGGCGGGAATCGATACCCATCTGCCGGCAGAACCTCAAATCGAGGGTGGCCATCTGAAACACGTTGGTAAGCGCGCACGAAAAATCGCACGCAATGAACGGAAAACAAAAACCCGAAGGGCCGTTCGCAGAGCTAAAAAGCGCCCAGCAGTTGGTTCCGAAAATTCACCAAGAATACGTGCTAGAAAGGTAGCACGGTAAAACCGAACACACAAAAGCAGAATCACCCCCCCCCGTGAATGGGGAGGACCATGGATATCGCTAATCCAACAGAAGAGCACCGGATGCTTCGTGAGATGGTCCGTGACTTTGTCACTGAGCATGTTGAGCCACAGGCGCTTGAATGTGACCGTAATGAAATATTCAATTTGGAACTCTTGAAATCTCTAGGCGAACTCGGTTTGCTAGGGCTAACTGCCAGTGAGGATTATGGTGGTGTTGGACTAGATGCTATTGCTACAGTGATCGTCCATGAGGAACTTTCTGCCAGTGACCCAGGGTTTGCGCTTTCATATCTTGCTCATGCAATGCTCTTTGTCAATAATCTAGAGCATAATGGTAGTGAAGAACAGCGCGCAAGAATTCTACCTAAGGCTTGCTCAGGAGAATGGATAGGTGCAATGGCAATGAGTGAGCCAGATGTTGGCACTGATGTACTTGGACTCTCGACTACAGCAGAGATACGAGATGATGGAAATTGGGTAATCAACGGCAGGAAAATGTGGATTACTAATGGTTGCTTAGACGACGAAGGAACTCCTGCTGATGTTGTATTGGTTTATGCAAAAACCGGCGCGGATAGCCGGGGTAAGGCACAGATTTCCACATTCCTAGTTGAGAATGGAATGCCAGGGTACAGTGTAGGACAGAAAATCATTGACAAAACTGGAATGCGTGCATCCAATACCGCTGAATTAGTATTCGAAGATTGTATTGTCCCTGCCGAAAATTTAGTTGGCGATGTTGGCGATTCGATGATCCATATGATGCGTAATCTAGAGTTAGAACGTCTCACACTAGCTGCAATGTCTCTTGGTATTGCTCGCCGTTCATTGCATGAAATGAACAAGTATGCGGCTGAGCGCGAAGCATTCGGCCGACAAATCCGTGACTTTGGACAAATGCAAAGGTACATCGGAGAATCATGGGCTAAGTACCGTGCTATGCGCTCTTACATCTATGATACAGCCAATAATATGGGACTTGGAAACTCTGGTCAGAGATTGGACTCCGATGGCGTCAAACTATTTGCAACCACAGCCGCTAAAGAAATCGCTGATGCAGCGATTCAGGTAATGGGTGGTTACGGATACGTCGCAGAATATGTTGTTGAAAGATTATGGAGAGATTCCAAACTTCTAGAAATCGGTGGTGGAACAATTGAGTCTCATCAAAAGAACATTACAAGAGATCTTTCAAAAACTCCTGAAGTAATCAACGACTGAAGTTCCATATTGAGTTGTATTATATTGTTACGAGACTTCACTTTTTTTGTTGAATTCTCTCTTCTTCAACAGCATCAGCAATCTGGCCAGCCGTACGAAGTACCTTCTTTTTCAAACCATCGAAGTTAAGAAATATTATTCCACCAACTGTCAAGAAAACGCCTCCAATTATTGTAAAAATACCTCCAATGTAGAGTCCAACTCTAGGTTCGTCATCATCAAAGGTTGCAAATCCAGTTTGTACCATCATAATCCCAGTAATGAGTACAAGTAATCCAAATATTATCAATGAGAATGAGATGATTTTTTTCTTCGTTGTTTTTGTCATAATTCTCTCTCTCTCTTCTTCCCAACAGAGTTTACATGATATACTAATGCCTAAAATTACCCCTCGCGACACCCTCTGCACATACAGTTCACGCGTCGGTACCCTCTGATGAGTTTCTC
>Ga0233427_10004326_pt1 | contig 11907 bp, 10 predicted proteins | sample SI_118_April2016_5_FD_179885 | JGI IMG/M metagenome (GOLD analysis project Ga0233427, IMG submission 179885) | Seawater microbial communities from Saanich Inlet, British Columbia, Canada - SI_118_April2016_100_MG | ecosystem: Environmental > Aquatic > Marine > Inlet | place: Canada: British...
TAACATCTATTCTAATGTAGATTTTGTGTTGTGTGCCTCTGGCACCGTTACAATGGAAGTTGCAAAAGCTTCTACAGCTATGTTAGTTGTATATAAATTAAATATTATTACATGGATTATAGTAAAAGCATTAGTTAAAGTGAAAACTGCAACAATATTAAATATTTTATTAAAAGAAAATATTATTCCTGAATTATTTCAGAAGGATGTAAATGAGTATAATATTTATAGAATAATAAGAGAGTATTTAGATAATACAAAACTAAGACAACAACAAATTGTCAAATTAAATACGGCAATTAATAAATTAAAAAATGGGGATGAAAACCCAAGTTATATATCAGCTAAGACAATTATAAGTTATTTATAAGTAATAATAAAAATTAAACACATACTATTTTATTAAAAAATATTTGGGGGCTATAATGATAGAATCAAATTTTAAATACTTACACACGATGATAAGAGTGATGGATTTAGATAAGTCTATAAAATTTTATACTAATTTTTTTAATATGAAATTAATTAGAAAGAATGATTTTCCTGGGGGTAAATTTTCTTTAGCATTTTTAGGGTATGGTTCAGAAGAAAATAACACTGTTTTAGAATTAACACATAATTGGGATCAAGATACGAATTATGATAAAGGAAATGCTTGGGGACATATAGCTTTAGGAGTTAAGGATATATATGCTTTATGTAATAGTTTGGAAAATAATGGAGTAAAAATTACTAGAAAACCAGGACCTATGATGCATGGTACTACAGTTATAGCATTTATTCAAGATCCAGATGGTTACAGTATAGAATTAATTGAACGCTAAGATTAACTTCTATTTTTTATATTAAGAAAATCTCTTTCAGCTGAACCAGTATACAACTGTCTTGGTCTACCAATTCTTTGTTCAGGATCTTCAATCATTTCATTCCATTGTGCAACCCAACCAACGGTTCTTGCAACAGCAAAAAGCACAGTAAATATACTAGACGGGAAACCCATGGCTTGCAATATTACTCCAGAATAGAAATCCACATTAGGATACAATTTTTTTGATATAAAATATTCATCCTCTAAAGCAATCTTTTCTAATTCTCTTGCTAACTTAAACATAGGTTCATTTTCTTTTCCAACAGCCTTAAGAACATCATCAGCTGTTTTTTTCATCACTGTTGCTCTTGGATCATAATTTTTATATACTCTATGCCCAAAGCCCATTAGTCTAAATGGGTCATTAGGATCTTTTGCTTTTTTTACAAAATCATGAACATTACCAGTTCTTTGAATATCATTTAACATATGAATAACTGCTTCATTTGCACCTCCATGAGAAGGGCCCCATAAGGAAGCAATGCCTGCTGATATACATGCAAACGGATTAGCGCCAGAAGAACCAGCAAGTCTAACTGTCGATGTCGATGCATTTTGTTCATGATCAGCATGTAATATTAATATCTTATCCATTGCTTTAGAAAGTATAGGATTAATTTTATATTCTTCAGATGGAACTGAAAACATCATATTTAAAAAATTTTCAGAATAACTAAGATCATTTCTTGGGTAAATAAATGGCTGACCTAGAGAAAATTTGTATGCCATAGCTGCGATTGTAGGCACCTTTGCAACCAATCTATGAGAAGCAATTAATCTCTGGCTAGGGTCTGTTATGTCTGTACTGTCATGATAGAATGCACTTAATGCTCCGACTACACCACACATAACTGCCATTGCATGTGCATCTCTCCTAAAACCTCTAAAGAAAAGGGCTAGCTGTTCATGAACCATAGTATGTGTTGTTATTTTGTTATCAAACTCTAGTTTTTGAGATTTATTTGGAAGTTCACCTTTTAATAATAAATAAGCAACTTCTAAATAATCACAGTTTTCCGCTAAATCTTCAATTCTATAACCCCTATGTAAAAGAACACCTTTATCTCCATCAATATAAGTTATATCTGACTTACAAGAACCGGTGCTTGTAAATCCAGGGTCATATGTAAAATGATCTGTATCTGCATATAATTTTTTTATTTCTATTACGTCAGGACCTATTGTGCCTGAATGAATTGGTAATTTAAACTGTTCTCCATTAGGAAGAGTTAAATTTGCAAATTTTGCGTTATTTTCTGACATCAATTTTCCAATTTTTAATCATTTATTTTAGAGTTTGCATTATAGTTATCTAATCTAACTATGCAATATATGAAGTATTAATTATTAATTTTTATTAATCTACTAAGAGTTTCCATTTTGCCTAATACTTCCATTAGTTCATATAATCCTGGAGAAACTGATTTTCCTGTTGTTGCAGCTCTTAAAGGTTGTGCAAGCTTACCAAGGTTAAGATTATTAGCTTCGCAGAATAGTTTTATATTTTCTTCAATATTATTTTGTTTCCATATTTCTAATTTACTTAAATGCTCATGATAATTTTTTAACAATTTTATAGTATCACTGTTTAATACTTTTTTTGATTTTTCATCTAAACTTATTGGAGCTTCTTCTAAATAAAAACTACACATTTCCGCTAGTTCATTTAAAGTTCTGGCTCTAGTTTTTAAGCCATTCATTCCATTTTTAAGTAATAATAATTTTTTATCATTTACAACAACATCTTTTTTCTGAAATATGTCTTTAACTATTAAAGCTAATTCATTATTACTTTTTTGATTAATGTAAATAGCATTAAGACTAGATAGTCTATCTATATCAAATTTAGCAGAAGACCTTCCTATAGATTCCAAATTAAATAATTTAATAGCTTCCTCTCTTGAAATAATTTCTTTATCTCCGTGTGACCACCCAAGCCTTAATAAATAATTAAGCATAGATTCTGGTAAATAACCCATAGCACTATAGGCATCAACTCCTAAGGCTCCATGTCTTTTTGATAACTTTCCACCATCCATACCGTGAATTAATGGTATATGAGCATATATAGGAAGGTCCCAACTGAGAGAGGTGTATATTTGTTTTTGTCTCATTGTATTTGTTAAATGATCATCCCCCCTTATTACATGGGTAATATCCATATCATAATCATCTACTACCACAGATAACATATATGTGGGGGTATTATCAGATCTTAATATAATAAAATCATCTAACTCACTATTATTTATGGTTATTTTCCCTTGAACAATATCATTTATTTCTGTGGTACCAGATTGAGGACATTTGATTCTAATTACAGGGTTTATGTCTTTAGGTGCTTCAGAAGCATCTCTATTTCTCCATTTTCCATTATACTTAGGAGCTCTTTTTTCTTTTTTAGCTAATTCTCTCATTTCTATAAGTTCTTCTGGTGAGCAATAACATTTATAGGCATGCCCCATATCTAGTAGTTTTTTTCCAATTTCTACATGCCTTTGTATTTTTTTTGATTGATATACTACTTCATCATCCCAATTGAGATCTATCCATTTTAATCCATCTATTATTGCTTCTTTTGCAGCATTTGTTGATCTTTTAACATCTGTATCTTCAATTCTTAATTTAAATAAACCATCATGGTGTTTTGCAAATAACCAATTAAATAATGCTGTTCTTACGCCACCTATATGAAGAAAACCTGTAGGAGAGGGGGCAAATCTTGTTACTACTTTCATATTCTATGGTACCAAACTAAATAATTAAGTTATATAATTTTATATGAATTATTTATGAATTAATATTTTCTCATTATTCCAACTAGAATACCTTGTATTTGAACTCTAGTAAATTCGTAAGTTTGTGTTTGATATAAATCATTTGCAGGAATAAGTACAATATTTGTAGATGTTTTTTTGAATTTTTTTAAGGTCGCTTCATTTTTATCTATTAGAGCAACAACTATTTCTCCATTATTTGCAACCTTAGATTTTTTTATTATAGCTATATCTTTATTATTTATTCCTAAGTTTATCATAGAATCTCCAGATATTTCTAATGCATAGTGTTCACCCCCTTTAATCATGTTAGTAGGGGTAGTAATTAGACTAGAACTATTAGAAATTGCTTCTATAGGAGTACCAGCGGCTATTTTCCCGTATAATGGAATATCTATTACCTTGTTAATAAGTTCTTGAGAGTTTATAATATTACTATTTATAATTTCTATTGCTCTTGCTTTATTAGCAAGTTTCCTAATAAAACCTCTTTCTTCTAAAGCTGAAATTATTCTATGTATTCCTGATTTAGACTTTAAATTTAATTTATTTTTCATCTCTTCATATGAGGGGGATATACCACTATTGTTATTTATTAAAGTTATATAATCTAGTAACTCTTTTTGTTTTTTAGTGAGCATTTAATTACCAATCAGAATAATTAGAACAAAACATAAACATTTATCATAAATTTGATGTATTATGTCAAGTATTTATCTATTTAGATATGAGGATGTATATCAGAGAAAATTAATATTGATACATTGCTTCCAATTTTTAAAGCTTTATCAAAAGGCTTTCTGATTATAAGTCCATCTGCCTTGCTTAAGTAAGAAGTCATAGAGCTATCTTGTCCAATAAGAGGTTCTACTTTATATATATTATTGTCATAATATATTTTGGCTCTTAAATATTCCTCTCTTTCATCATTTTTACCTAATTCTTTAGTAATATTACCATTTTTAATATTAAGTTTTTTCTTAGTATTTATATATTTATCTATTAGAGGCCTTAAAAATATTAAAGAACTAACAAATGTAGAAACTGGATTTCCTGGAAATCCTAAGATTAAAGTTTTATTTAGTTTTCCAAATATAAGAGGTTTACCTGGTCTTATTGCTACTTTCCAAAATATTAACTGCATTCCTAATTTATTAAGAACATCCTTTACCAAATCATGTTTTCCGACTGATGCTCCACCAGTTGTAATTAAAATATCAAATTTATTTATATTTTGAAGTTTTTTCATAAGTGAATTTAATGTATCTTTTGCAATTCCTAAATCGTGAGCATTGCCTCCAAATGATTTAATTAAAGATATGAGTAAAGGCGTATTAGAAGATATGATTGCATTACTTAAATGCTTATTAGGATTTTTAAGTTCATTACCGGTTGCAAGTATTGCTATATTAGGTTTTTTGTAAACATGAATCTTAGTATGATTAGAAGATATAGCTAATCCAAGTGTTCTGCTAGTAATAAGGCTATTTTTTTTTATAATTAAAGAATTTATTTTAAAATTTGAACTTTTTTTTCTAACATATTGATCTTTTTTATAATTTTGACTTGTGCTAACTATATGATTGCTACTAATTATTACTCTTTCTTGTAATAAAATTAAATTTGCTCCTTTTGGAACTTCTGCTCCTGTATATATTTCTACACACTCATAATTATTTAATTTTTTTATATAAGGATTACCAGCAGCAGATTCTCCGACTATTTTAATGGGAATTTTGTTTATATTTTGTAAATTAGAATATTTTAAAGCATAGCCATCCATTGAAGAGACATTTTCAGGAGGGCTATTAATATTGGAATATATATTTTTAGAACAAATTCTACCTAAACTATTCTTTAGTAAAATTGTTTCTTCTTGTAAAGAGGTGGCCTTAGAAACTATGATATTTATAGCTTTTTGTACATTAAGCATATCGTTTGTAGATCCCAGACTTTCCACCAGACTTATATGTTAGTTGTGTTTTAGTAATTGTCATTTCTCTATCTACAGCTTTACACATATCATATATAGTTAATGCTGCAATAGAAACTGCTGTTAGAGCTTCCATCTCTAAACCTGTTTTTCCATTTAATTTGCAGTCACAAATTATATTAATTGAATTTGTATTTTCATCTATTTCAAAATTTATTGATACAGATGATAACGATATTGGGTGACATAAAGGAATTAATTCTGATGTTTTTTTAGCGGCCATTATGCCAGCTATTCTTGCTATACCTAAAACATCACCTTTTTTTGCATTACCATTTTTTATCATATTTAAAGTATTTTCATGCATAGTTATAGAAGATGTTGCAGATGCTAACCTTTCAGTAACTGACTTTTCTGATATATCAACCATTATAGCTTTGCCATCATTATCAAAATGAGTAAATTTATTTTCTTTTTTCATGTAACACCATTACCTTTTTATTAGTGTTTTAGTAGCTAATTCAATATTACTACTTTTCATTAATGATTCTCCTACTAAAAAACGCATAATTCCAATTTTATCCATAACTTTTAAATCATTATTAGTATTTAATCCACTTTCACATATTATATCATATGTTTCAGGGATTAATTTGGAAAGCTTAATGGTATTATTTAGGTCTATATCTAGGGTTTTTAAATTTCTATTATTTATACCAATTAGGTCAGGTTTTAAATTTATTGCTCTTTTAATTTCATTCTCATTATGAGTCTCTACAAGTACATCCATACCTAAGCTTTTTGAGAGCTGAATTAGCTCAGATGCTAGAATATCATTAACTGCGGATAATATAATTAATATACAATCTGCCCCTATGCTTCTGCTTTCATAGACCTGCCAAGGATCTAATATAAAATCTTTTCTTAAAATAGGAAGTTTAGTTTGTTTTTTTACTTCTATTAAATATTTAATGCTTCCTTTAAACCATTTTTCTTCTGTAAGTATACTTAAGCATGCCGCTCCGCCTTTAGCATAAGCCTGAGCTATTTTCACAGGATTAAAATCTTTTTTTATTAGCCCTTTGGATGGACTTGCTTTTTTGATTTCTGCAATTAAAGCATACTGCTTCTCATTAATCTTAACATTTAAAGCTTTTTTAAAGCTTCTTGGTTTTTCTTGTAGTTCTATTATTTTTAATAAGTCTAATTGAGAAATTTCTTTCTTAAGTTTATTAACTTCTAAGGTTTTATTATCACATATTTCTTTTAATATTGACATATCATTCATTACTTACTTTAATTAATTTATTGAGAGTTTTTAGCGCTTTACCTTTATCTATTATGCTTTTTGCTAATTCTATTCCTTCTTCATAAGTATTAACGCTATCTGCTACACAAAAGGCTGCAGCTGCATTTAAAACTACTATATCTCTATAGGAGTTTTTTTCTCCTTCAAACAAACGAATCATTTTTTTTGCATTATATTTGGGCTCACCTCCTTGCAAAGATTCTGGACTGCATAATTTAAAGTTATATTTTTCAGGGTTAATTTCAAATTCTTTTATTTGATTATTATCTAATTCCACAACTTTTGTAATTCCTGTTAAAGTTATTTCATCCATTCCATCAGAACCATTTACCACCCAAGACTTTATTGAATTCTGAGCTTGTAAGGTTTCGGCTAGTACTTTTAAATATTGATTAGAAAAAACGCCTAATAATTGCCTTTTAGCACGTACAGGATTTAATAATGGCCCTAGTAAATTAAATATTGTCCTAAAACTTAGCTCTTTTCTTACTTTAGCTACATACTTAAAAGCATTATTATAATTGGGGGCGAATAAGAAACACATGTTAGTTTCTTTTAGACACTTATTTATTATTTCTTTATTTATATTAATATTTATACCAAGTTCCTTCAGTACGTCTGAGGCACCTGATTTTGAAGAAACAGCTGTGTTGCCGTGTTTTGCAACGTATAAGCCATTAGAAGCAACTATAAATGCAACTGCTGTAGATATGTTATATGTTTTTAACCCATCTCCACCAGTTCCAACTATATCAATGGTACTTATGTCTAATTCTAATGGGTTTTTAACAAAAGGCTTTAATGCATTTACAGCACCTATTAATTCTTTTGAACAGGAACCTTTTACAGATAAAGTAGCTAAAAAAGCAGCCATTTCTACTTCTGATGCTTTACCACTAACAAGGTAATTAAAAACATTTTCAGACTCAACTATAGTCAAATCTATGTCATCCATTAGTTTCGGCATTATAGACTTAATTGGATTCATGGTTTTCACATATATTTAAGAAATTATTAATTAATTTATAACCTAGCTCAGTGTCATGACTTTCTGGGTGAAATTGTAGTCCGTACGCTTTTGCCTTTTCATCTGAAATACTCATTATATATTTATCATTTGATCTTGCATTAATGATTAATTTTTTGGGTAAAGTCGCTTCTTCAATTATTAAAGAATGATATCTAGTGGCTAAAAAATTTTGAGAAATACCTTTAAATATAGAACTATTGTCATGACTAATATTGCTTAATTTTCCGTGCATAACATTTTTAGCTCTAATTATTTTTCCTCCATATGCCTGTGCTATGCACTGATGACCTAAACAAATTCCTAATACAGGAATTTTTTTTGATGCTAATTTTATTAATTCTATACTTATTCCGGCTTCATTTGGAGTTTTAGGTCCTGGTGAAATAATTATACCTTTTGGTTTTTTATTTATAGCATCTATAGCTGTAATTTTATCATTTCTAATAACTTCTACAGTGTTGTTATTTTTATCTATATAATGTCTTATTATATGCGTAAAGCTGTCATAATTATCAATAAGTATATACATTTTAATAGCTTTTCATTAGTTTAATCATTAGCAAACCTTAATGCTTCATTAGCCGCTTTAAATAATGCTTTTGCTTTATTAACAGTTTCTTGATATTCATTTTCAGGAATAGAGTCAGCTACGATTCCTCCTCCTGCTTGAACGTACATTCTATTATTCTTTATAATTGCTGTTCTTAAAGTTATACAAGTATCCATTGCGCCGTCAGATGAAAAATATCCAACACATCCACCATAAACTTCTCTTTTATCGTTTTCTAGCTCATCTATAATTTCCATAGCTCTTATTTTTGGAGCTCCACTAACTGTCCCAGCTGGAAAACCTGAAAGTAAAGCTTCTAAATAGTCTACATTATCTAGCTTCTCACCTTCCACATTTGATACTATATGCATTACATGACTATAGCGCTCAATAATCATTTTTTCTGTAACGTTTAAACTGCCAGGAATTGATACTTTTGCAACATCATTTCGGGCAAGATCTAGTAGCATCCTATGTTCTGCAATTTCTTTTTCGTCATTAAGAAGTTCTTTTGCTAAAGTATTATCTTCCTCTATATTTTTTCCTCTAGGCCTTGTTCCTGCAATTGGTCTTATAGTTACTTTATTATCCCTTACTCGCACTAATATTTCTGGACTTGAACCAATTACTGCAAAATCATTAAAATTTAAATAGTATAGAAATGGAGATGGATTTAATCTCCTAAGGGACCTGTATAGGTTAAATGGAGGGAGGTCAAAAGGCATTTCAAATCTTTGAGAAGGAACAACTTGAAATATATCTCCAGCTAAAATGTAATCTTTTGCTTTTTTAATTATTTTTAAATAGTTATCTTTTGTAAAATTAGAAGTAATATTATTTTTTACTTTAATTATTTCTTTATTAAAATGTTTATTTTCAATAGGTTTTTTTAATAAATTAATAATTTTTTCTATGTTATTACATGATTTATTATAAATTTCTTTAATATTAAGTTTGTTAGAATTTTGCATATATACAGGTGTAATTATAGTCATTGTATCTTCTACAGAATCAAAAATTATCATAATTTTTGGTCTTATAAAAATCCCATCTGGCAAATTTAATTTACTAGGATTATTTGTGGGAATTTTTTCTATTAATTTAATATTATCAAAACCTAAATAACCTACCAATCCGGATGCCATTGGAGGTAAGTTTTTTGGTATTTTTATTTTTGATATTTTCATTAATTCCCTTAAGGAAGAAAATGTATCTTTAACTTCAGGAATAAATTTATCTAATGATTTTTCAGGATCATAATTAATTTCTGCTTTATTTCCAAATGATCTCCATATTAAGTCTGGGTTTAAGCCTAATATTGAATATCTTCCTTTTGTATCTCCACCTTCAACAGATTCTAGAAGAAATGAATATGGGCTATTTTGTCCTATTCTTATCATGGTAGAAACAGGCGTATCTAAATCTGCAACAAGTGTAGTCCATATTACATGAGATTTGTTTTTATTTATAACTTGATTAAAGGTCTTTAAATTTGGTTGATATATCATACTTTTTCTAGCTATTATTTTGAAACAAACTATCTAATAATGCCTCATTAATCTTAATTTTTTGTTTACTAGTAAGATTTTTAATAAATAGCTCTTGAATATCATTAGCTATTTCCTTGGAAATAGTTAAATTTAATTCTAATAATTTTTCTTTGTTTATTTCAACAACTGGGATGACATCTTCAACTTTTGCAACAATATAAGTATTGTCATTATATTTTATTGGATTTGTAGTTTTACCATTTTTTATAATAAAAACCTGATTTAAGGCTTCATCATTAAGAATTCCTTCTGCTCCTGATCCATCTTTTTGTACATTATCAGCATTTAATAATACTAAATTATATTCTTTGGCTAGTGATTCAAAATCTTGTTTGTTATTTTGCTTTTTTATAATCTCATTAGCTATATTTAAAGCTACATTAAGGCTTTTTTCTGTTTGAATATCTTTTATAATTTGTTCTTTTGCTTCTTCAAAAGTCATAATACTTTGAGGAACTATATCTTCAACTTGTATTGCATAAATAGTATTACCAATAGTATTAATTAACTCAGAAGGATCATTAATATTTGCAGAAAATACTGTTTGCATTAAGTTAGGGTAGGGAGGTAATTCATTAAGAACATTACCTTTTGCATCTATTCCATTAGCGCCAATATTTTTAAATTTTAATACTTTTGCACTAATAGCTGTAGCAGCATCTTCAATTCCATTGCCTGCAGCTATTTCATCATAAAATGCATTGCCTAAGTCGTACATTTTTTCTAAAGCAACATTAACTTTTAACTCTTTTTCAATTTCTAATTTGACATCTGAATATTTTTTTACAATTTCTGGTATAATTTGGCTTACAAGAAATATTCTCCAGCCAAAAGGTGTCTTTTCTGGCCCTATAAGTTTATTTTCTCTGGCTTTGAAAACATTCTCAGAAACTTCATTAGGTAAATCTTTATATTCAATAATACCAAGTTTAGCTTCTTCATGATCTTGAGTTGGGCTATTTTTTAAGACAGTTAAAAGTTTTTCTGAAATGTTAGTTTCTTGTGGCAATTGATTTATTGCCTCTATTATTTTAATTGCTTCTTCTTTATTTTGAAAATTTACCAGAAGAACATTTCTTTTTTCAGAAATGTTATATTTTTCTGGGTAGTTATTATATTCAGCTTTTAAATCTTCTTCACTAATGTTTATTGTATCTATTAAGTCAGCCGGTTTTAATGAAATAAAAGAAAAGCTTCTTAACTCCTGATTCATATACATTTCTTGATCTTTATTAAGTTTATTTTGTATTTCTGTATCTTTAGGAATATCATTTATTTTATAATTTGAAGCTGCAATATTAATTACTTTTATGGACCTGCTTTCATTTCTTATATTGTAATAAGTTTCTTTAATTACTGGAGATATGTCGTTAGCATAAGCAAAAGGGGATCTTATTTGATCTCTTAATATAGATTTTTTAATTTCGTTAAAATATATTTTTTCATCCATACCTAATTGTCTTAATACATACTGAAACTGTTGTTTATTAAATGCGCCAAACTGATCTTTAAATAAAGATGAAGAATATATTAATTTTTTTAAATGTTCATCTGGCACAGTAATATTTGCCTTTTCAACTTCAATATCAATAATTTTTTCATTTATTAATTGTGAAAGTGTTTGTCTTGGTAAGCCTAAGGATTGAGCAACTTCTTCTGTTATTTGGCCATCTGCATTTTTATTTAATTCTGTAAGAATTCTTTGATATGTTTGTATAAATTCATTAGCTGTTACATCTAATTTCCCTACAGCTGCTACTCCTGGGTTATTTCTTGAAGAAAAAATATCACCTACACCCCATAAAGCAAAACTTGCTGCAAGTATTAGCAGAAAAATTTTTGAAAAAATTGAATTAATTTTATTTTTTAAAGTATCTAGCATTATATTTT
>Ga0233427_10004329_pt1 | contig 11905 bp, 11 predicted proteins | sample SI_118_April2016_5_FD_179885 | JGI IMG/M metagenome (GOLD analysis project Ga0233427, IMG submission 179885) | Seawater microbial communities from Saanich Inlet, British Columbia, Canada - SI_118_April2016_100_MG | ecosystem: Environmental > Aquatic > Marine > Inlet | place: Canada: British...
TCATATGGTAGTGTGATGGTGATTTTCTGAAAAAATAATTACTAGAACGATGTGATTGCTTCATTTGTTCTTCCCAAAAATCTAACAAAGCTTTAGTATTTTTCATGCTTTCACTTTTAATTTTTGAGGATCATAAAATGGAAAGGATATAACTTTTGCACCAATTCGTTTTTGATGACCGTCGATTTTACCTACCTCAACATTTGTTCCTGTCTCTGAATATTTTATATCCATTCTACAGAGGGCAATATTTTTGTTTAAAGTAGGAGATATCATTCCGCTAGTTATAATTCCTACTTGGGCTTTGCCTACATGTACACAGTCCCCATTATTGGCCTGTTCTTTTCCAATTAACTCCAATCCAACCAATTTTTTTTGTGGGGATGCTTTTCTTTTTATTAAAGCTTCTTTACCTACAAAATCATCCTCTTTTGTTTTTAAAGGTACAGCAAAACCAATTCCAGCTTCAAAGGGGTCAGTTTGATCATTAAACTCATAACCATAAAATATAAGGCCAGCCTCTATTCTAACCATATCCAAACCTTCAAGTCCCATCGGTGTTATTCCTAAGTTCTTTCCATGTTCAAAAACTTTATCCCAAACTTTAGATGCATCATTAGGGTGGCACCAAATTTCAAAACCCAGTTCACCCGTATATCCAGTTCTAGATACAATGATTGGTGTACCTACGTGATCATCAATTCTGGCAATAGTAAATCTAAACCATCCAAGCTCTTTTATTGTTGGTTGAACAGGTGGAGTCCAAACAAATTTTTCCAAAATTTTTCTACTATTAGGTCCTTGCACTGAAATATTATGTATTTGATCTGTAGAAGATTTAACCCAAGCTTTGTAATTCTTTTTCTTAGCGAGTTCTCTTAACCAAGTTCCGCCATATTCCTGACCCCCAATCCATCTAAAATTATCTTTAGCTAAACGAAAAATTGTTCCATCGTCTATCATTCCACCATTTTCATAACACATCGCTGAATAACTAACTTGACCTATAGCAATTTTTTTTACATTACGGGTAAGCGCATACTGCATTAAATTTTCTGAGTCAGGTCCTACAATTTCAAATTTTCTAAGAGGAGACAAATCAATTGCAATAGCTTTTTCTCTACAAGCTGTATATTCCTTTATGGTTCCTAAATTTGTATAATTATTTGCTAACCAATAACCATTATAATCAATAAAGTTTCTGGTAAGCTCAGAAGTCTTTTTATGAAACCCAGTTTCTTTTGTTAATTTTGGTTCTGAATCTTCTTTCATTCTAAATGCTACTGCCTTTGAATATTTTTGTTCTTTAGGATAAGTTCTAACAAATATATCAGTTGGATTCCATCCATTTGCAGGATCAATATCACACGGACAAGCTGAAGATGCACAAATTAAATCTTTTGTAGCTCTAAACAATACATAATCACCTGGTCTAGACCAAGGTTCGTCAAAAGAGGCAATATTTAATTGATTAATACTTGTATTAAAAAAAAGATTAATAGCAATCCAACCTTTTCTTGATTTTACTTCATATTTTTTCAATGCTTTATTAAAATTTTCTGAACAGTTTATATGACCAAAGTAACCCATATCCTCATAATACTTAGCGGTGCACGCATAGTTAAAAGTATCATGTCTACCAACAGTATCTCTTACAACCTCAACCATTGGGTCGTGATGAGCATCAAAAAATTTAGAAAATAAGCCGGGCATTGGATAAGCAGCACCCATAAACGTACGAGTTGCCGTAGGATCAATTATACTTTCAATTCCTTTATCTAGTTTTGCTTTATCAAAAGCTAAAAAATCTGAACACTGTCTTCCAGCGGTGTCTATGATTTGAATATATTCTCCTTTTTTTACTTCATAAACTTCTGCTGTACGTCTTTTAACTAGTTTTTCGTAAGAAGGATCACCAAGCGGTTCGGGTAAAAGAAATTGCTCATCACTATCTTGGAATTTAGATTTATTTAAAAAAACAGTCAGGTCAGTTGGAGGGTTTTGATTATGCACGCTCATAGCTTCTCCAGGCGCTGCAATCATTACTGTACACTTATCTTTTGATTTTAAAGTTATTTTTTCACCAACTAAACAGTCTTTATCAAATATTATTGATGATTTTGCTTTACTTAAATCAATGTTTTTATGTTTAAACACTTTAGAAATTTTTTTATCTTGTAAAATTATTTTTTTAGAAAAATTTGCGTCATTATTTTCTTTTAAATTTAAAATTGATAAATCACATTTGCCTTCTGAGTTAAAAACTATTACTTCACATGTTTGTTTTCCTTCATCGTTAATTATCTCTATTTTGTCTTCTGCTGAAATTTCTATAGCAGTAAGACCGCCACCATGAATAAGGTATCTTTCAACTCCTGGTGGTAAAGCCCTAAGGCCAGGACTCTTTATATCTAAGCTAGTTAAATTATTATCCATATGTAAGAACGATTATACCAGCGTGACAAAAGTATGCAATTCACATTGACTCGTAAAAATTGAGGTCATAAACTTTGATTATAAAATGTTAACATTAATTAATTATGGGGGAAAATAACATGATTAAGACAATAAAAGGGTTGATTGTTGCAGCGATCATTTCGGCATTTAGTTTTGCCGCTTATGCAGCTGACAGCAAAAAACCTATCAGAATTCCAACACACAATTGGTCAAGTCAAGTTGTAATGGCTTACGTGATTGGTGGAATTTTTGAAAGTATGGGAAACAATGTGGAATATGTACCGGCTGACTCACAAGCGGTTTACGAATCAATTCGTATTGGTGATGTAGATATATCGCACGAAGTTTGGGAATCTGCTTTTGGTAAATCATTTACAACAGCTCTTGACAAAGGTGGTTTACTTGACTGGGGAGATCACGAAGCAAGAACTCTTGAGGATATGGGATATCCAAACTGGGTTGCCGAAAAATGCCCAGGCCTTCCAGATTGGAATGCTTTAAAAAGCAAAGATTGTGCTAAAAACTTTGTCACACCTGACTCAGGTGGAAAAGGACGAATGTTAGAAGGTCCACAAACTTGGCATGGAGATTTAATACCTCAAAGAATTGAAGCTTTAGGGTTAGGAGATCTTTGGACAGTTAAATTTGCTGGAAGTGCAGATGCACTTTGGGCAGAATTAGCAGCAGCTAAAAAAGAAGGAAGAGGAACTATTATCTTTAACTGGACACCAAACTTTACAGATGGTGCTGGTTTTACATTTATAGACTTCCCTCCATACACTGCTGGTTGTAGACCAGAAGATGGTGGTGATGGAAAATGTGGTTCACCAGATGGTTATTTGAAAAAGGCTGTAAATGCAGACTTTGTAAAAACTCATCCAAAGGCAGCTGCAGCGTTCAAGAAAATGTCTTTCTCTACAGGTCAAATTGGTGCAATGGCAGCTTTAGTTGACGTTGACAAAATGACTCACGAAGATGCGGGTAAAAAATGGCTTAAAGACAACAAAAAAGTTTGGAAAAAGTTTACAAAATAAACATTTGTAAAACTTAAGCTTTTGATAATCTCCCCTGGTTTTTATAACTAGGGGGGATTTTTTTTTATATAATTTTGTGTAAAATGTAACAATGAAAAAATATATCTTTTATATAATTTTAAGTTTTTTAATTACAACTTCAGTATCAGCTCGAAAGACAGGTTGTGAAGGAAATTGTGAAAATGGTTTTGGTAAATGGACTTATACAGACAAAACAACTTATGAAGGGAATTGGGTTGGTACGCAAAAACATGGACAAGGAGTTGAAATTTGGCCCAATGGATATATTTATAAAGGTGAATTTAAAAATAGTGAGTGGAGTGGACAAGGCATTTTAACTTTTCCAAACGGCGCAACTTATGAAGGTGATTGGGCCAATGGTTTTATGAATGGTGAAGGAACATTTACTTGGTCCGATGGAACACAAAAAACAGGAATTTGGAAAAACGGTCAATTACAAGAATAATTAAAATAATGCTACAAGACAGATATTTAAATAAATTAAGGGAGTTACCCGAACCAGTTAGACAATTTGGTGGTCTTGTTACTATAACATTTATCGTAATTTTATCTTTTGCTATTTTAAATATTTTTTGGGGTGGAGGTGATGAGTTAGTTAGAAAAATGAAATTAGAAGAGGAAAGAATTGAACAAGAAAAAAAACTAAGCAAACTGATTTCAAGCCTTCCATCAGGTATTCTAGTACCCTATGAAGGAACTAAAGGCCATAAATTGTCCGAAGAACAACACGAAGCAGTTTGCAATGCAACAAAAATTGTATCTCAGCGTTCTGTTATGGGCGCTAATTTAACAAATTTTAAAGCTAAACACATATACACTATTAACGGTAATGATATTAAAGAAACATTTGTTAAGTGGGACAAAGAGAAAAATAAATGCTTTGCTGGTTTTGTTGTAACTGGAAGTAATGTTGGAGTAAATGAAACAATTACTGTTAATGGAGAGGTTTTAAGTTTTTTTAATACCGGAATTGATACAAGAGTTTATTTTATTAAAAATTTTTAAGGAGGCAAAACAATAATTATATGGATTTTATTTTTACTAAATATCGTATAACTTGTTAAAAGATTATGGCTGATGCGGTAATTAAATGCGATTCTGTATATAAAATTTTTGGTGCAAATGCCAAAAAGATGCTCCAAGAAGCAAATGGAAATGTAGACGCAAAAACATTCCAAGAAAACGGATGCATTGTAGGTGTGAATAATGCCTCTTTTGAAGTTTCAAAAGGAGAAATGTTAGTTGTGATGGGATTATCTGGTTCAGGTAAATCTACATTATTAAGATGTATTTCTAGATTAACAGACGCCACAGATGGAAAAATTTTTATAGAAGGTCAAGATTTACTCTCATTAAAAAACAAAGAACTAATTGAACTTAGAAGAAATAAAATGGGAATGGTTTTTCAAAGTTTTGCTTTACTTCCGCATAAAACAGTTTTGGAAAATATTGCTTTTCCACTTCAAATTAAAGGAATTAAAACCAAAGATAGTATTAATAAAGCTATGGACATGGTTAAACTTGTTGGGCTTGATGGAAGAGAAAACTATTTTCCAAGAGAGCTTTCAGGTGGACAACAACAAAGGGTAGGTATTGCTCGGTCATTAGCTGTTGAACCTGATATTTGGTTTTTAGACGAACCTTTCTCTGCTCTTGATCCATTAATCAGAAAAGAAATGCAGGACGAATTTTTAAGACTTCAAGAAAAATTAAAAAAAACAATTATGTTTATTACCCATGATTTTGATGAAGCACTAAAACTTGCGGATCGTATCGCAATTATGAAAGATGGAATAATTGAACAGCTAGATACACCAGCTAAAATTGTTTTAAATCCAGCAACAGAATATGTAAAAAAATTTACTGAAGAAGTGCCTAGAGAAAAAGTTTTAAAAATAGAAGATGTAATGGAAAAACCAAATAATGAAAATTTAAGTGATTTAAAAGTTTCAAAAGACGAGATAATTGAAAATGTTGCTGAAAAGATTTTAACTCAAGAAAAATCGGTAGCTGTAACTGATGTAAATAATAAAATTGTTGGAACGGTTCATCCCTCAAAAATAATTCATACTGTTTTTGGTGGAAGAAAAAATAACGGTTAGAATATGGAATTATTAAAAAAATATCCAAAATTATTTCAATGGTTATTTTTGTTAATTGTATTTTTTGCTTTATGCTTTTCAATTGATGTTCCTGAAACCTACAAATTTATAAGAGGTCAAGCTGAATTCATTAAAGATCCAAACCAAAGTACTTACACGCTATTTGGCAAAGAAGTAAGATATTATGCATTTGATGTCTTGTGGAGACTACCTCCTTTACTTGGATGGTTACCTATTTGGGTAAATGACTCTTTGTTTTTCTTATTGAATGAATGGATGCCAATGGAGTTTTGGAATGAGGATACTCAAGAATACAAAACTCGACCTTTAGTACTACAAATAACAAGAACTATAACTGCATCTATGACATTTCTTATTGAATTGATTAGAGAAATTTTATTAGGTGGTGCTAAAACAGTTGTCGCATTTACCAGTTGGGACTGGATAGATAAAAATCCATGGGCAGAACTGCCAGGCTTACCTTGGACAATCGTTGCGGCGGGTGCAGTAATATTATGTTACAAACTGAGTGGTAAGGGTCTAGCTATATTTGCTGGTTTAGTCATGGTTTATATTTCTGTATTTGGTCAATGGAAACCTTCAATGCAAACACTCTCTTTTATATTAGTAGCGGCACCACTTTCTTTCATATTTGGTTTGACTTTAGGTGTTATGGCTTACAAGAGTAAACGTGTTGAGAAAGCTTTATATCCATTACTCCTAGTGATGCAGACCATGCCACAATATGCCGTTTTAGTTCCTGCAATGGTTCTGTTTGGTATTGGAGATCATGCTGCAGTTATTATAACAATGGTTGTTGCTATTCCACCAATGATCTTATTAACTTTGTTAGGGCTTAGAGCAGTATCTCCTGAAGTTATTGAAGCTGGCAAAATGAGTGGATGTAATAATTGGCAATTAATGACCAAAGTATTAATTCCAACTGCACGAAGAGACATTTTAATTGGAGTGAACCAGGTCATTATGGTGTGTTTTTCTATGGCGGTTATTGCAGCTTTTATAGGCGCTAAAGGATTAGGATGGAATTTATTGTTAGCCTTAAATCAATTGAACATTGGATTAGCATTAGAAGCTGGTTTGTGTATTAGCATGATTGCGATCTTGTTAGACAAAATGTCTTTGGCTTGGGCAAATAAACAAGAAGATTATTTTGGTAACCTGACGTTTTTTCAGCGTTATAAAAATACATTATTTTTTGCTGGAGCAGTATTGATTGGGGCGATATTTGCCTACGCTGGATCTTTTTTGTTTAAAGATAGTTTTAATTATTTTTCTGAGATTCCACATAATAAAGGAATATCATTTGCAGATTTCTGGAATAAAGGTGTTGATTGGATTTGGGATACATTCTTTCAAACTTTAAAAATATTTAATACTTGGTTAATAACAGAAGTTCTTCAACCAATGAGAGCCTTGTATCTAAGAATGCCAGCAGTTGCTACTATAACATTAGTTGTTGGAGCTGGTTATATAATTGGTGGAATTCGTTCAGCTTTGGTAACAGCTGGATTAGTATTATTTATAGCGCTAAGTCCATGGTGGGATAGAGCTTTAGTCACAACATACATGGCAACTTTTGGAGTTATTGCATCTTGCACAATTGGATTAACTGTTGGAACTTTATGTGCACAGAATAAATTTGCCACAAAATTTATTTTGGCAGTTTGTGATATTTTTCAAACATTTCCTTCTTTTGTATATTTAATTCCAGTAATGATGCTTTTTGGTATAACGGATACATCGGTATTAATTGCAGTAATTGTTTACGCAACTATACCTGCTACAAGGTACACTGTTGAGGGATTAAGAAGTGTTCCGCCTGGTTTGCATGATGCAGGCTCAATGTCAGGTGTAACGAAATTACAAAGATTAATAAATATAGAATTTCCAATAGCGTTTCCTCACATGATGCTTGGCGTAAATCAAACAATAGTATTTGCTCTGTTTATGGTAATAATCGGGGCATTTATTGGAACAGAAGATTTAGGACAATATATTCTAAAAGCTTTATCTGATAAAGCTGGTGGGGGCAAAGGATTAATACTTGGTATTTGTGTCGCTTTCATAGCTCTGATATTTGATAATTTAATTAGAACTTGGGTAGAAAAAAGAAAAAAACATCTTGGTTTAGCTTAAATTACAAATTGATTGGTAAATGAATACTAAAATTATAAATATTGCTGGATGGATTTTATTTTTGATCTCTGCAGTTGGTTTTATTATGTCTAGTCTTGGAAATTTTTGGGCTATGTTTGGAAGTATTTTCTTTTTTTTTGGCTGCGTAGTTTTTTTGATACCTTATTTTTTTGATTGATTTAAAAAAGCTTTTGAAGAATCATCCATTGCGGACGCCCATGGCGTATGATGAATTGGTGCTATAGATCCAGTCACTGGGGATGAAAAAGAATTATTCCTATAAGTCATAATATCTTCTACTTTATGATGTTCCCATTCTTTAAAATGCTTTCTAATTAATTCAAAATCGATTTTTGGATAATCAGACAACCCATGTAGTTCTTTAGTATATTCAGTTTGAAAGTCTATCATTTGATCAGGATTTTCTAATTTTTCTTCCATAGCAACCCATTTATTTATATCTTTTTCTATTTCTGAATTACTTGGAATTTTAATCTTACCCATTATCACATCTCTTGCATACCAAGCCTGACAATCAAACATGTTAAAGGTATGAAATTGATCCTGCATACCCAGGTACAACAATTTATGATTATTTTCCCAAACTACACCTTTATACAATTTTGGTGGATATAATCTGTTTCTAGTTTTTAGTTTAAGATCTTCAGTTAAAAAAGGGAAATGATGAAGATAACCTGTACATAAAATTATTGCATCAGCTTCTTGTTCGTGACCATCTTTAAAGATTGCTTTATTTCCTTCTAGTCTGTCTAAATAATGGACTTCTTTTACTCCGTTGGGCCATTTAAAACCCATTGGGTTATGTCTATAACCTATAGTCACACTTTTTGCTCCATATTTATTACATTGAAGAGCAACATCTTCAGCTGAATAACTACTTCCTAAAACAATAACATTTTTACCTCTGAATTCTTCTGCGTCTCTAAAATCATGCGAATGTAATATTCTTCCTGGAAAAGATTTCATTCCCGGATATTCTGGAATAAATGGAACAGAGAAATGTCCTGTAGATACAATTACATAATCAAATGTATCTTTTGAAAATTTATCATTTTTTTTATCATGTGAAGTTACTTCAAAATTTTTTCCATTATAAGTTACAGTCATAACAATTGTGTTAAATCTTATTTTGTTTTTAAGATTCCCTCTTTTTACTCTACCAATTATATAATCATATAAAACTTCTCTCGGCGGAAATGATGGAATTGGATGTCCGAAATGTTCATCAAATGAATAATCAGCAAATTCTAAACATTCTTTAGGACCATTTGACCAAAGATATCTATACATGCTGTTAGGAACAGGGTCTCCATATTGATCAGATCCAGTTCTCCAATTGTAGTTCCACAATCCTCCCCAATCTTCTTGTTTTTCAAAACAAACTATTTGAGGTATTTTTTCTCCTTTTTTTTCAGCTTGTTCAAAAGATCTTAACATTGAAAGACCACATGGTCCCGTTCCAATAATTGCTACTTTTGTCATTTAATTTTTTCCACCTATTTATAAATTTGTAAATTTATTTTACTAACAAAATAGAAAAAATTGAAGTAGTATTTTATAATGTCCAATTTTAATTGGGGTTATCCCAATACAGTTTGGTTTGGTAATGGAAGAATTAAAGATTTACCAAAAGCCTGTAGAGTATTAGGTATAAAAAACCCTTTATTCGTTACTGATAAAGATCTAGTAAAAGCAAAAATGGTCAAAGATACTCTTGAAATTAATAAAATAGCCAAATTACCTACAGCTATTTTTTCAGATTTAAAAGGAAACCCATTGGGAAGCCAAGTAAAAAAAGGAGTCGAGGTATTTAAAAATGGTAATCATGACGGGGTTATTGCTTTTGGAGGAGGGAGTAGTTTAGATGTTGGAAAATCAATCGTATTACAAGCTGCGCTTAATAAACCACTTTGGGATTTCACTGATGGTGGATCTTTTTGGAATGAAAACAACTTTTCCGAATCTATGGCAAAAAATAAAATTAGTAATCCTGATAATTTAAAACCCTTTATAGCAGTTCCTACTACAGCTGGAACAGGATCAGAAACATCAAGAGCAGCAGCAATAATTAATGATGAAACTAAAGTTAAAAAAATTGTTTTTCATCCTAGAATGTTACCAACATTAACTATTCTTGATCCAGAGCTTACTGTAGGAATGCCTGCTTTTTTAACGGCAGCAACTGGGATGGATGCTTTTGCACATAACCTAGAAGCTTATTGTGCCCCAGGTTATCATCCGATGGCAGATGGAATAGCTTTAGAAGGTATGTCACTAATTAAAAAATGGCTAGTAGTTGCTGTTAATGAAGGAGATAACTTAGAAGCTAGAGGACATATGATAACTTCATCAAGTATGGGAGCTACGGCTTTTCAAAAAGGTTTAGGAGCTATTCATTCGCTAAGTCATCCAGTTAATTCTTTGTTTAATGTTCACCACGGTCTCTCCAATGGAATTTTTATGCCATATGTTCTTACTTTCAATAGATCAACAATAGAAAATAAAATTGCTAAATTAAGTGAATATCTTGATTTAAAAAAAGCATCATTTAATTCATTTGTCGATTGGGTTTTAGAGTTGAGAGAACAAATTAAAATTCCACATAAAATAACTGATTCAGCTAAAATTACAGATAAAGATATAACAACAATGTCACCAATGGCACTTAACGACCCATGCACACCTGGTAATCCCAAAAAAACTACGTTAGATGACATGGCTTCAATGTATCAACATAGCATTGAGGGAAAATTATATTAAATAATTAATGAATAAATTAAAACTACTTATAGTTGAAGGTAATACAAGTGATGAAAATATTAATTTTAATGAAGCTGGCTGTATTTCACAGTCTGAAAATTTTAAGCTACACGTAAAAAAAATCGATCCAAATTATGAAATAGATATTGTTCAGCCAGGAGATGATAAATCAATTTTTAAAATAATATCATCGTTAAAAAAGTATAATGGAATTATTTTAACAGGAAGCACATTAAGAATAAATGATAATAGCGAGGAAGTGAAAAAACATATAAGTTTTGCTAAAAAATGTTTTGAAAGTGAACAAAAGATTTTCGCAGCATGTTGGGGTTTACAAATAGCAGTTACTGCTGCCGGAGGAAAATGTAGAGTTTCACCCAAAGGACCTCACATTGGCATAGCACAAAATATAGAATTAACAGAGGAAGGAAAAAAACATGCACTATATTTGTCAAAACAATATAAGTTTGAGACACCAGCTTTTAATCATGATGAAGTAGAAATCCCACCCCAAAATTCAATTTTATTAGCTAGTGATAAAGTTAATAAATTTATGGCATTGCAGTTTAATGTGGGTAAGTCAGAAATATGGGGTTTACAATATCACCCCGAAATACCTTTTGAATATATGAATAAGCTGATCAAATATAGAGCAAATAGATTAATTGATAAAAAAATATTTAAAGATATGAATGATGTTAATTCACATATTACTTTGATAAATAAAGCTAATAATGAACTCAAAGATGATATAAGAACTCTTGAACTTAAAAATTGGTTAAACCACATTAAAAAATGATAAAAAAAACATTTATTACTCTATTTTTATTTTTTTGCTTTTCAGCAAACGCCATAGAAAAAGATACAAATTTTTCAATAGAAACTCTTGAAAAAGCAAAAGCTTCAGGAAAAACAATAGTTATTAATTCATATGAAGTTTGGTGTGGAACTTGCACAGCTCAAACTAAAGTTTTAAATCAAGCAAAAAAAGATTTTAATGACATTATTTTTTTAAGCTATGCGCAAGGTGAAAATAAAGAAATAGCAAAAAAACTAAATATAAAATTTAGGACAACTATTGTAATTTACAAAGGAAATAATGAAGTATTTCGGCTAATTGGGCAGACGAATAAGGAAACTATTTATTCTGCTATACAAAAAGGCATTTAATAATTGATCACCAGAGAAGATTTAATAAAATATTTTCATCAAGGATGCAAAACACCTAATGATCTTAAAATTGGAGTGGAGCATGAAAAATTTTTATTCAATAATAAATTAAATAAAAGAATTGATTACGAAAAAGTAGAGAAAGTTTTAAAGTTTCTTGAAAAATATGGCTGGAGTCCTATT